>Ga0115565_10000542_pt1 | contig 32899 bp, 33 predicted proteins | sample COGITO_mtgs_1105_FD_87199 | JGI IMG/M metagenome (GOLD analysis project Ga0115565, IMG submission 87199) | Pelagic marine microbial communities from North Sea - COGITO_mtgs_110530 | ecosystem: Environmental > Aquatic > Marine > Epipelagic | place: Germany:Helgoland, sampling site Kabeltonne... | reverse complement strand
TGGCTGTCGAACATAAATATGGGTCTGTCGTTTTTCATGCTGGCCTTCTTTCTGGTCTTTGGATCGCCGTTGTTTGCGCTCAGCGCGTTATTTGTTGGTTTGTGGGATTATGTGATAAACTTGCCGATGATGATCCTCACCGTCTGGTCTGCGGATGGTACCGGGGCTGAGAACACAGCCAATGCGTTGGCCGGTTGGCAGGGTGGCTGGACAATCTTTTATTGGGCTTGGTGGATAGCCTTTGCGCCGTTTGTCGGTTTGTTTCTGGCACGTATTTCGAAGGGACGCACAATTCGGGAATATGTTTTGGGTGCGATGATTGTGCCGTCGATCATGTGTTTCGTCTGGTTTGCCTTTGCAGGGGGCACGGCGATTGACCTGACGTTGAACGGGGGCGCTGGCGATCAGATTACGGGTGCGGGTCTGTCGAGCCAGCTGTTTGCGATGATCAATTTCATGCTTTCGCCAACATTGGCCACCTTGATGTCGGTGCTGATTGTCATCTTGTTAATGACCTATTTGGTGACATCGGCAGATTCGGCGGTGTTGATCATCAATACAATTGCCGCGGCGGGTGATGAAAGCCCGAAGGGTCGCATTCATATCATCACGTGGGGCATTATACTGACCCTAGTGATTGCCGGTCTACTACTGACAAAAGGCGACGGATTAGCGGCAATCAATACAGCGATGATCATTGGCGCGCTGCCATTTTCAGTCGTCATGGCCTTGATGGGCATTGCTTTGGTCAAAGCCTTGGTACGGGACGGCATGCGCAACGCGGCCAAGACTTCCCAAACAGCCGAACCCGCAGAGTAGAATTACAAAAACTGGTTGCCTTTGTGGCAACCAGTACCCATACAGGCTCAGTAGTATTTATCAGGCTTTCGGGAGAGCAGCATGACCGTACTTGATATTGATTTTGTTCGGAGCCAATTTCCAGCTTTTTCAGAACCATCCTTACAGCAACAGGCCTTTTTCGAGAACGCTGGAGGCTCGTTTACCTGTAAAGCCGTGGTCGATCGGCTCACCCGGTTTTATACCCAGCGCAAAGTACAGCCCTACGCCTCTTATGCCGCGAGTAGGTTGGGCGGTGAAGAGATGGATGAGGCCCGCGCGCGACTGTCCGCAGCGATGGGGGTGGACGACGACGAGTTATCATTCGGTCCATCGACGACGCAGAACACCTATGTGCTGTCACAGGCCTTTCGCAAATGGCTGTCTCCTGGCGATGCTATTATCGTCACAAATCAAGACCACGAAGCCAATAGCGGGCCTTGGCGCCGGTTGGCGGAAGAGGGCGTTGACGTGCGCGAATGGAGGATAGACCCTGAAACCGGGATGCTTGATCCAGAACGTCTGAGCGAGTTGCTGGACGAGCGGGTCAGGCTAGTTTGTTTTCCTCACTGTTCAAATGTGATCGCTCAGGTCAATCCGGTCACTGAAATCACGGCTTTGGCGCATGCTGCGGGGGCTTTTGTCTGTGTCGACGGGGTCAGCTATGCGCCGCATGGTTTGCCGAATGTCGGTGACATGGGGCCAGATATCTATTTATTTTCGAGCTATAAAACCTATGGGCCGCATCAGGGTATTATGGTGATACGGCGGGCGCTGGGCGAGCTTCTTCCGAATCAGGGACATTATTTTAACGCTGAAAGTTTGTACAAACGCTTTACACCGGCGGGTCCAGATCATGCTCAAATCGCCGCCTGCGCCGGCATCATTGATTATTTTGATGCGCTTGCCGATCACCATGGGATGCACGGTACTGCGACCGAGCGCTGCAGCCAAGTACATGATCTGATGCGCGCCCACGAAACCGCACTGCTGCAACCCTTACTGGATTTTGTTGCCGGCAAAAATTCGGTGCGGATGCTGGGGTCGCGGGTGGCCTCGGAACGGGCTCCAACCGTTGCGTTAGATTTAGGGAGATCGCCTGCAGAGGCGGCAAAAGCACTGGCAGAACGCGGTATAATGGCAGATGGAAATGACTTTTATGCGGTGCGTCCATTGCAGGCCTCGGGCATAGATCCTGAGCAAGGTGTTCTCAGGCTGAGTTTTGTTCATTACACCTCGCAAGCAGAAGTCGACAAACTGATGACTGTTTTGGAAGACATTCTTTAATCCGATGTGTCGCTCCGGGTGTACAAAAGATAAAGAGTAGTAAACACCATGTCAGAAGCTCCACCTATCCTTTTATGGCTGCGCCGTGATTTGCGCTTGTCAGATCACCCGGCACTGAGTGCTGCGGTTGCAAGCGGTCGCCGGATCGTACCAGTTTTTATTCGCGACGCCGAGGTCGAAGCCTTGGGCGCTGCGCCCAAATGGCGCCTTGGCTTGGGGGTGGAAAAGCATCGCAATGCACTTGAAAAGTGTGGATCTGGTTTGGTCTTGCGCACTGGGACGCCGCTGGCATGCTTGCAACGACTGATTGAAGAGACGGGGGCCACCTCTGTTTATTGGTCACGCTTGTATGACCCAGTTTCGATTTCACGCGATAGAGAGATTAAAGAAACCTTCAAGGCGCAAGGCGTCGAGGCGCGCAGCTTTGGTGGCCATCTGTTGTTTGAGCCGTGGAGCGTTGAGACCAAAACCGGTGGGTTTTACCGCGTTTACTCACCGATGTGGCGGGCGGTTAAGGATCGTGACGTTGCCGTCCCGCTGGCCGCACCTGTGCGGATCGCGCCACCCAAAATTTGGCCAAAAAGTGAGCGGATAGAAGATTGGTCGCTGGATGCAGCCATGGCACGCGGGGCGACGATTGTGCGCCCCTACCTGCGTCTCGGAGAGGCGGCCGCACAAGACCGCTTGGCGTCGTTTACCAACGGGGCGATATCGGCCTACGTGGCGCAGCGCGATATCCCATCGGTGGATGGCACATCGGGTTTGTCCGAGAATCTTACTCTTGGTGAAATTAGCCCTCATCAATGCTGGCATGCGGGAATGCGGGCCCATCTCGACGGCGCTGCAGGCGCAGAAACATTTCTGAAAGAACTTGTGTGGCGCGAATTTGCCTATCATCTGATTTATCACACCCCCCATATCGCCCAGCGCAATTGGAAGCCCGATTGGGATCGTTTTGCTTGGAACGAAGATGCCGGACATCCCCACGTGCAGGCTTGGATGCAAGGCAGGACCGGTATTCCTTTTGTGGATGCGGGGATGCGCGAACTTTACGTTACGGGGCGAATGCACAATCGCGCCCGCATGATCGTTGCCTCATATTTGACCAAACATTTGTTGAGCCATTGGAAAATTGGGCTGAAATGGTTTGAAGCCTGCCTCGTTGATTGGGATCCGGCAAGCAATGCCATGGGCTGGCAGTGGTCTGCGGGTTCAGGTCCGGATGCGACGCCATATTTTCGCGTGTTCAATCCGGTCACGCAATTGGATAAATTTGATCCTGTGCGCCAGTATACCAACCGCTGGATTGCGGAAGGGCAGGCTGCCCCGAGTGACACAGCTTTAAGTTATTTCAATGCCATCCCCAAAGGCTGGGCGCTGTCGCCAGATATGCCGTATCCTTCGGCGATTGTAAGTCCGCAAGAGGGCAGGCAACGCGCACTTTCAGCTTATGAGACTCGAGGTTTTTAAATGCGACCGGAAAAAAAGATGTGCGCGGATACAACGGCCGTTGACCTGTCGCAGCACAAAGGTGACCTGTTAACCAGTGTGAAAGGGCAAAAATATCTGCCGCGATATTTTGCTCGAGTGATGCGGATTGTGCAAACCCTGCAAGTTGGCAGCCTTATTCTGGTTTTACCAGACGGGCGCAAATTTATTGCGTATGGCCAGTCTGGTATCACTCCGATCAACAAGCAGACGCTCCATGCCGAATTGCACATCCACAACCCTGAATTTTTTTCACGTCTGGTGCGCGAGGGTGATTTGGGTTTTGCCGACAGCTACCTCGACGGTTGGTGGTCCACTCCCGACTTGCAGGCGTTGATGGATTTGTTTCATGCAGGAAATGATCGGCTATACGATGGGTTTCCGGGGCTTGGTCTATTGCGCCTGTTTGAAAAGTTGGTTTTTTGGCTGCACTCAAACACCCGTCGGCAGGCATTGAAAAATATCAGCCATCACTATGACTTGGGAAACGAATTTTACGGGCTGTGGCTTGATGAGACAATGACATATTCGTCTGCATTGTTTCAGAGCGGTGATCAGAGCATGGCATCGGCACAAACTGCGAAATACGCCGCAATGATAGATCAAATGGGGGTCAAACCAGGAGATCATGTTCTTGAGGTTGGCTGTGGCTGGGGCGGATTTGCTGTCTATGCGGCACAGCACAGGGGGCTTCGGGTCACGGGCTTGACGATCAGCAAAGAGCAACTTGCCTACGCAGAAGACCGCATAGAACGGCTTAACCTAGGCCATCTGGTAACTCTAAAATTACAAGACTACCGCGATGAACAGGGGGTGTATGACGGAGTGGCCAGTATCGAGATGTTTGAAGCTGTGGGCGAAAAATATTGGCCCCAGTATTTTGAGATGGTACGTCGCGCTTTAAAACCTGGCGCTCAAGCCACGCTGCAGATTATCACGATCCAAGATCAGCGCTTTGACGCATACCGGAAAGGCGTCGATTTTATCCAGAAATACATATTTCCGGGCGGTATGTTGCCCAGTCCGTTGGCTTTGCAGTCACAAATTACAAAGGCGGGTTTGACAAAGATTACATCGGTCGAATTTGGGCGCAGCTATAGTCAAACGTTACGCCAATGGCATGATCGATTTAATGCGCGGTGGGATGAGGTGGCGCAACTGGGTTTTGATGACCGCTTTCGCCGCATGTGGAATATGTATTTGACCTCCTGTGCCTCAGCTTTTGAAAGTGGCTATTGCGACGTGACCCAGATCACAATGAAAAAACCGCATTAAGGTGGCTTGGAGCGTGGTGCGTCTGCTGATACGCTTTGGTGATGTTTTACCTGCGATTGAAAGCGTCATGTAGGGGTTTATTGATTTAAGGATTGCGTGTTGACCAATTTGAATTCGATTTTTATCTATGATGAACTGTTGCATTCCGATATGTTTGCCGCCGTTTTGGGGGAGGAGACTTCGCGGGTTATCCGGCAGACAGCCCATGTTGCTAACGATGTGCTGAACTATCGGTCCGATATTGGTACACTGGCTCAAAAAGACCGAATACAAGGCGTGATATTATCCCATATGTCACGCAATCATAGGGAACGTCTGGCGTTTTATTATGCTGTTTTTGGGGCTTTTTCTATTGTTGGCCAGACGCAGACCGCGTCTGGCATCACCTCAGTTAAGATGTATTATAGGTCCTCAAATTCAGATGCGGATCTGCGTCCTAGGCGTGCGTTTGATGAGCTGAGGGATGATCTGGAGGGTGATCTGGGGCTGGTTTTGCGTTTGGTGAACGACGTGATGGCGCTCTATGGCCAAATCAGCGCGGCAGAGACGGCTGTAAGATTGCCGCGGATGCGAGCACGGGCGCAGTCGGCCTATATGGCGCAGGCTGCTGTGGCTCGTGGTGTTGGCTTGGAAATGACCCGTGATCTGGTGCAACGGCGGGCGCTGCGTCACCCTTATAATTGTTTTTTTGCGGTCGAAGAACATGATGTGTCCTTCCAAAAATTTGATGGCACACAGAGCGCAGTCGTAACTCGGGCTGCGTTTGTATCGTCGGATGCAGCGATTGTGCTGCCCTATGATCCGGTGACAGATCGGGTCTTACTGGTCGAACAGTTCCGCGCTGGACCCTATATCAGGGGGGATCGGTATCCATGGTGTCTCGAGCCAATTGCTGGGCTGATAGATGCGGGTGAAACGCCGTCACAAGCTGCTTTGCGCGAGGCCAAGGAAGAGGCGGGGCTTGATTTACATCGCTTGGAATTGATCTCGCAAACCTATCCTTCGCCGGGGTCATCGGCTGAGTTTTTTCATCTGTATCTAGGCCTCACTGATCTGCCCGCCTCTACGGATTTAGTCGCGGGGCTTGCAACCGAGACCGAAGATATTCGCAGCCATATTTTTGCGTTTTCCGATTTTATGGACCACATTGATTCGGGGTCGTTTTCTGTCGGACCCACAGTTTTGGCGGGGCTTTGGTTGGCGCGCAATCGCGATCGTTTGCGCGCGGTGGGTTGAGTTAATCGCGCGGCGCGCATAGATGTCTGCACCAAGACATGATAAATGAGGCATCGTATGCAAATCAAACAAAATGTAGCGGCAATGGTTGGCAATACGCCCCTTCTGCGGTTGGCGCGCGCCAGTGAGGCTACTGGCTGTGATATTTTGGGTAAGGCAGAGTTTCTGAATCCAGGACAATCGGTCAAGGATCGTGCGGCTTTATTCATAATTAAAGACGCGGTTGCTCGGAAGCATCTGTTGCCGGGTGGCACAATTGTTGAGGGCACTGCCGGTAACACTGGTATCGGTTTGGCATTGGTGGGGGCCTCTATGGGGTTTCGGACAGTGATTGTTATCCCAGAAACCCAGAGCCAAGAGAAAAAGGACATGCTGAAGCTTGCAGGGGCTGAACTGGTCGAGGTGCCGGCTGTTCCTTATAAAAATCCGAATAATTATGTCCATTATTCACAGCGGTTGGCCGAGCGCCTGAACGAAACCGAGCCCCATGGTGCCGTTTGGGCCAATCAGTTTGACAATACAGCTAACCGACAGGCGCATGTAGACACTACTGGCCCTGAGATCTGGCAACAGACCGAAGGCAAAGTGGATGGCTTTATCTGCGCGGTGGGTTCTGGTGGCACATTGGGCGGGGTGGCCCAAGCGCTACAGCCCAAAGGCGTCAAAATCGGTTTGGTTGATCCAATGGGGTCTGCGCTGCACGCATTTTATACCGATGGCGAACTAAAGTCCGAGGGGGGCTCGATCACCGAGGGAATCGGACAGGGGCGGATTACGGCTAATCTGGCTGATCTGCGCCCCGATTACAGTTTTCAGGTGCCAGATAGCGAAGCGATCCCGATTGTGTTTGATATGCTTGAGACCGAAGGTCTCTGTCTGGGTGGATCATCTGGGTTGAACATTGCGGGCGCGATACGAATGGCCCGTGAGATGGGGCCAGGTCACCGGATTGTCACGATCCTTTGCGATTATGGCACGCGCTATCAGTCGAAACTGTTCAACCCGGCATTTCTGCGCCAAAAGCAACTGCCGGTGCCGGCTTGGCTGGAACCTGTGGCGGGCCGCATTCCATCGGTTATTGAAAGCTGATGCCCGGGGCTTGCCTCAGATTTATTTCTGCGCTTTGCCTATCGATCTTTATGCTGGCAGGTGTGGCTGATCTGGGTTTGGCCCAAGACACTGAAATTGCGCCCGATTATGTGGAATGGAGAAGCGTTTCTGAGCGTACAGAAAGGCTTATTGAGCGTGGGCGGGCCTCGAAAGGGGTTCTGGAGCGTCGTCGGCAAACGCTGGCTGAATGGCGTGCACAATTTTCAAGTGCCCGTGAGGAAAATAAAAGCCGCATTACCACGTTGCGATCCCAATTGGCCACATTGGGCCCTGTCACCGAGACTGGCAGCGATCCGATCGAGATCACGCGCCGCCGTGCTGAATTAAACATGAAAATCAGCGTCTTGGTGGTTCCGGGGCTAACGGCGCAAGAAGCGTATAATCATGCGGATGGCCTGATCCAAGAAATTGATGCAATGATCCGGACCCAGCAGACCGATCGGCTGTTTGCGTTGAGTCCCAGCCCGCTAAACCCCGGAATGTGGCAGGCGACCTCGGCGGTGATACTGCAGTCATTTTTGCAATGGAAAGTGGAAATTACGCGCGCGGTATCCACCGATATTCCGCTGATTGAGCGTTTGGAAAATGTTCTTTTTACCGGGTTCTATCTTTTGACGGGTTTGGTGATGCTGGTGCGCGGTGGACATTGGGTCGAGGCCGCAGGGCAGGCCTTGAGCCGGCGCGGCCGCGAACAGACAGAAGTCTGGCGGTTTTTAATTTCGATTGGGCGGCTTGTGCTGCCTGTTGCGGCTCTGTTTGCGCTGAGTATCGGTTTGTCAGAGCCCGGGCTGTTTGGGCGCCGCAGCGCGCTGCTTTTGGAAAGCTTACCGCTTTGGGCGATTGCCTTTGTCAGTCTCAGGTGGGTCAGTGCTCAATTGTTGATTGCTGATGAAGGTCGGGCGCTCTTGCCGTTTGCTGAGCCTATTCGCGTGCGCCTGCATCACTATGCGCTTTTGATTACTTTGATCGTGCTGGGGCATAATGCCGTGTTTGTGGTGCTGTCATCTGACTATGTTTCCGACGGGTCAAGCGCAGTCCTGTCGTTTCCATTTCTCGTTTTGCTGGGGATTTTGCTATTTCGGGTTGGATATTTCCTCAAGACAGCGCCGGTTTCTGACAATCAGTTTTACAGCGCGGGGTCTGCGCGCGAAAGGGTGATCCGCTTTGTTGGTCATGCGATTGTTTTTGTGGCTTTTGCGGCGCCGGTTTTGGCGGCGATCGGCTATCAGCATGCCGCGGAATTTGTTTTATTCAACACAATAGAGACATTGGTACTGCTGGCGGTTTTGTTGGTTTTCTTAAGGTTTCTGACCGCATTATACGGGCTGGTGCTGCGCGGCGCGGTGTCGGTCGAAGACAGTCTGGTTCCGGTGTTATTGGCGCTTGCGCTCTGTATTCTGGCTGTGCCTGTACTGGCGTTGATTTGGGGTGTGCGGATCGTGGAGCTAACCGAGATCTGGGCACAGTTTAATGCTGGGATTATGTTGGGCGATGCGCGCCTTTCACCAATGGATTTTCTGGCTTTTGCGTTTATTTTTATAGTGGGCTATATGATCACCCGTCTGGTGCAAGGGGCTTTGCGTAGCAGTGTTCTGCCCAAGACCAGAATTGATATTGGCGCCCAAAATGCCATCACCGCCGGCGTGGGATATGTTGGGATTTTTCTTGCGGCTTTAACCGCGATCAGCAGCGCCGGACTGAACCTGTCGTCGCTGGCGATTGTTGCCGGTGCGCTGTCGGTTGGGATCGGCTTTGGTCTCCAAAACATCGTCTCTAATTTTGTTTCAGGCATCATCTTGTTGATCGAGCGCCCCATTACAGAGGGTGACTGGATCGAGGTAGCCGGTCACATGGGGTATGTGCGCGACATTTCTGTGCGCTCCACCCGGATCGAAACCTTTGACCGAACCGATGTTATCGTGCCCAACGCTGATCTTGTGTCTGGAGTTGTCACCAATTGGACTCGTGGCAACACGGTTGGGCGGGTGATTGTTTCGGTGGGCGTGGCCTATGGCTCTGACACCCGCAGAGTAGAGGCGGTGTTGAGCGAAATTGCCGAGGCACATCCCATGGTCATGACCGAGCCAGGACCGTCAGTGGTTTTTCAGGGTTTTGGTGCAGACTCTATGGATTTCGAAATCCGAGCCATTCTACGTGATGTGAATTGGTCTTTGTCCGCCAAATCTGATATCAACCATGCGATCGCCAAACGATTTGCCGACGAAGGGATTGAGATTCCCTTTCCTCAGCGGGACGTTTGGCTGCGTAATCCACAATCGCTCAAGGAAAACCCCGTGTCATGACTGAGTTGCTTTTTTTGCAAGATGCCTATCAGCGCGAGCATCGCTGTCTGGTCACCGCCCATACGCCAGAAGGTGGCTTGGTCTTGGAACGCTCGATCTTTTACCCGGCAGGTGGCGGACAACCTGGTGACAGTGGCACCATTCACTGGCAGGGCGCGCAAATGAAGGTGGCGACAACCGTTAAGGGCCAGGATGGGGCTGTGGTGTTGCTGGCGGCGGAACCCGCGGCCTTGCCGCCCGTGGGATCTGAGGTTTTTCAAGATTTGGACTGGGATCGTCGCTACTGTATGATGCAAATGCACACGGCTTTGCATCTGTTATCGGTGATTATTCCACTGCCGGTCACCGGCGGTGCGCTTGGTAGTGAAAAAGGCAGGCTTGATTTTGATATGCCGGAGGCGCCGCCAGAGAAAGCGACTTTACAGACTGACTTAAACGCGCTGATTGCCCGAGATCTTCCAGTGACCGACAGTTGGATCAGCGACCAACAATTGGCCGATAACCCGCAATTGATCAAGACGATGTCGGTCAAACCGCCGGTGGGGGCCGGGCAAGTGCGTCTGGTGCAGATTGGTCAAGAGCCTGCGTTGATTGATCTGCAGCCCTGCGGTGGCACCCATGTTGCGCGCACGGGCGAGATCATGCCGTTGCTTGTTGCGAAGATTGAAAAAAAGGGCCGTCAAAACCGGCGTGTCACGCTCCGTTTCAAAGGGTAAGGATCCGTAGTGGTCTTATCGCGCTTACGTTCCGGTCTCCCAACATATTTATGCGGCCTTTCGCTCTGATACCAAGCGGCTTTTACCGCCTCCCGATGAATGGCGGTGGCGCGAGTTATAGAATCCGTGTGTGGATGCCCCTTTCAATGCAAGAAGTTTTTTAGATTGCCTGGAACAAGGGATCAGTGCAGTCGTGTGCCCGGCCTGTATATGCAGCTTTTATACGCTGCGGGCCTGTATGATGTCCGTGGATTAGGTCCAAATCGTTGATACGAGCACGTGGCTTTTGGTTTCTATCCGGTTTTCCCAACCCCGTCTTAAGACCGGGGTTGCTTACGCTCCCTCGCCCTTCTCACATCGCCGGTTTACTCCAACGCATGGTGCAAAGCTTATGCTGGCAGCGGTGGAATTCGATAGTTCTGTTTTGAGGTTGTTAACGCCCAAACAGGACGGGCAAGCTTGTTTGCCAGTGCAGTCGCCACGCGCATACTAGGCTTGTGGGCCGGCATCTTTGCAAGCCATGATCTAGGTGGTGGACCTTTCCGTATGGCCCAACGGATGACAGCCATTGCGCCTGTGATTAGCAATCGCCGTATATCGCGCTGTCCCATTTTTGAGGTTCGACCCAGGATTTGTCGCCCACCGGTCGACTTCTGCCTTGGTACAAGACCGCACCGGACTGCAAATTCACGCCCATTTGAAAATTTCTCCATTGGCGGCGCAAAGGCCTGAATGGTCGTGGCACAGATAGGCCCGACTCCGGGGACCGTCATAAGCCGTGATGTTGCTTCATCCGTTTTTGCTTGGCCTTTGATCTCGTGATCCAGCGCACCAATCCTTTCGTCAAAAAGAGCGATCTGATCAATGTATGCTTGGCAAAGGCCTAAGATTTCTGTCGGCAGGTCCGCCGCAACTTCATCAAAACTGGTTATCATACGTCTGAACTGAACCATCCCTTAAGCGACGACGCTACCGTATTTTGCCAAATGACCCCGCAACGCATTTACCAACTGAGAGCGTTGGCGGACAAATAAATCTCGTGTTCGAAAGACCATGCCCTGCGACTGTTGTTCTGTGCTTTTGACCGAGACGTAGCGCATCGTTGGACGCAATGCAGCGCCAGCAATCGCCTCTGCGTCATTTGCATCGGTCTTTTGGCGCTTCACAAACGGGGTGACGTAAACAGGTGGGATAAGCCGCGCCTCAAGGCCAAGCTTGCCAATCTCACGCCCCCAATAATGGGATGTAGCGCAGCCTCCATCGCAACAACGCACCTTGGAGGCTCACTCAGGAACGCGGTAAGCTGAGGGCGCGACAATTTCTTGCGCAACACGCCAGAACCATCAGCGGCAGCCCCGTGCAGTTGGAAGCTCCGTTTTGCTAAATCAATTCCGACGATGCTAACATTGTCCATGGCTGCTCTTCGTTTGTATGACACTTTAAACCTCTGCCATTCTGGCACATTGCGATGCCGCCGGGTGGGGCATCCACCCCATCATTGATGTATTCGAAGATCGCGCCCTCGGCCTGACGGCATGTTTCCCAACGGTTACGCCAGATCAGCTCGGCCTTGATGGATTTGAAGCACGTTTCCACCATGGCATTATCATGACATTTGCCTTTGCCGCTAATCGAGACCCTGAAGCCATGCTTGGAGACCTGCTTTTGATAGTCGCCTGAACAATATTGCAATCCGCGGTCAGTATGATGAATGCAGCCCTTTGGTGGTTGCCTTAGTGCCACAGCCATGTTTAACGCGCGGATCGCCAAATCCCGCTTAATGCGGTTGCTGACACCAGGTCATCGTGTTGATGGAGTTGTCGCGGTTTATTTCCGGTCTCTTTCGAGCAATATTTGCTACGAAGGAGATAGAGAATGGCAAAGAGGTACGCAGACGCGTTCCGGTTTGACGCGGGTCGCATGGCGACGAGCAGTGGCTTACCGCGGCCCCAGCTTTCGTCAGATTTGGGTGTGGGTCTTTCGACGCTGAACACGTGGGTTCAACAGCACCAACATGATGATCTGATGTCGGGGCTGCATGAGGATGTCGACCAAGACAACACCCGCCTTCGCGAAGAAATCAGGCTTCTGCGCGAGGAGAGGGAAGTGTTAAAAAAGGCGGCGATCCAGTGACCGTCATGGCATTGCACAGCAATGTCCCGAGAGATTTCTTTGCGGGCCAAAGCCGATGAGGTTCGCCTTCATTGACGGCTGCAAAGAAGTTTGGCCCGTGGAACTTCTCTGCCGTATCAGGCAGGTCACGTCTCGTCGGTTCCGTGCTTGGCCGATACGTCCAATGCGCCAGCGACAACGCGATGATATGGTGCTTTGGGCCCATATTCATGAGCAGCATCGGCTTAGCTTGCAAAGCTATGGGCGGGCGTGGACGACTGAAGAACTGCAAGATCTGGGTCTGAACGTCGCTCACGGTCGTGTGGGCCGCCTGATGTGTGAGAACGGCATCAAAGTCATCAGATCGCAAAAATACAAGGGGAAGACAGACTGCAACCACACGGTCAACATCGTGCCCAACCTGCTGGGTCAAGACTTCTCAGCGACGGGCCCCAATCAGAAATGGGCAGGTGACATCAGCGACATCTGGACCAGTGAAGGCTGGTTATATTTAACCGTCATCCTTTCTGTGCTCACGGCGCGTAATCGGTTGGCCCCCTGTCGGGCATGCTGCGCAAACCCTGCCGGGCAGGGGTCAGCAACCGAATGAAGCGAGATCTCGCGATCCGGGCCTTGGACATGGCGGTCGCCCTGCGACAACCGCCGAAAGACTGCAGTCATCACACAGATCGTGGGTCGCAATATTGTTCAAACGAGTACCAAAAGCGCCTGAACAAGCACAGCTTCAAGGTCTCGATGAACGGCAAGGGCAATTGTTACGACAATGCCATGGCGGAGACGTTTTTCAAATCCATCAAGGCTGAGCTGATACGGTGGAACCATTGGGAAACACGCCGTCAGGCTGAGGACGCGATATTCCAGTATATTAATGGTTTTTATAAACCGCGTCGGCGCCACTCATCGTTGGGTGGCAAAAGCCCCTTGGCATTCGAACGGAAGGCCGCATAGATGAGCTGAGAGACTGGGACGTAAGCGTGACAAGATCAATGCAGCCAAGGAGCGCTATCGCCTACGGTGATTTTGCCAAGGAGGTAATACGCTGGTTTTACGGATGTTTGGTAGGCCCGGCAGGACTTGAACCCGCAACCAAAGCGTTATGAGCGCTCTGCTCTAACCAGTTGAGCTACAGGCCCATCCGACCCCTTAGCTAGCAGACCCATTCGGCGCGTCAAGCCTTTCAGATTGCTTAAATGGCGACAATCGTCTAGGCGGTCCAGCAAGGTATAAGAGGACATGCCCATGACAAATAGCAAGGACGGCTTGACCTATGCGGACGCCGGAGTTGATATCGACGCTGGCAACGCTTTGGTAGAACAGATCAAACCCGTAGCCAAGCGCACCACGCGGCCCGGTGTTATAGCTGGTCTGGGTGGTTTTGGCGCGCTGTTCGACCTGAAAGCTGCAGGTTTCGCCGACCCGATTCTGGTGGCGGCAACCGACGGTGTCGGAACCAAATTGCGGATTGCGATCGACACCGGCGTAGTGGACACGATTGGCATCGATCTTGTGGCGATGTGCGTGAATGATTTGGTGTGCCAAGGAGCGGAACCGCTCTTTTTTCTGGATTATTTTGCAACGGGTCGGCTTGAAACTGATCAGGCGGTGCGGATCATTCAAGGCATCGCCACGGGCTGCGAGCGGTCCGGTTGCGCGTTGATCGGTGGAGAGACCGCTGAGATGCCGGGCATGTATCAAGCCGGTGATTTTGATTTAGCTGGATTTGCTGTTGGCGCGATGGAGCGCGGCTGCGCCCTGCCGGGCAATGTTGCCGAAGGCGATGTATTGCTGGGCTTGGCCAGCGATGGTGTGCATTCCAACGGTTATTCTTTGGTGCGCAAGTTGGTCGAGGTGTCAGGTCTTGATTGGGCCGATGACTGTCCATTTGACACTGGGACATTGGGTGCGGCTTTACTGGTCCCGACGCGGTTGTATGTCAAGCCTGCGTTGTCGGCGATCGGTATGGGGGGGGTGACTGCTCTGGCTCATATCACTGGCGGTGGCTTGACAGAAAATATTCCACGGGTCCTGCCAGAAGGTATGGGTATAAAGATTGATCTTAACAGCTGGGATCTGCCGCCAGTGTTTCAATGGCTGGCCGCGACAGGCGGTATGCGAACCAGTGAACTGCTGAAAACCTTCAATTGCGGCATTGGCATGGTGTTGGTGGTGTCATCTGATCGTGCGGCCGCTTTGTCCCGTCACTTGTCTGCGGAGGGCGAGACAGTGTCTGTTCTGGGCTATGTTACCGCGGATCCAAACGTTATCTATGAGGGCAACTTGTTATGACCAAGCGAATTGCCATCCTGATCTCAGGTGGCGGTTCCAATATGGCGCAATTGATTGACAGCTTGACAGATGATCATCCGGGGCGTGCTGTCTTGGTGGTGTCAAATGTCCCGGGGGCAGGCGGCTTACAAAAGGCCGAGGCGCGCGGTGTGCCAACTGCAACCGTGGATCACCGGTTCTTTGCTGGTGATCGTGTTGCGTTTGAGGCTGCGCTGTCGAAGGTCTTGACCCCGCATCAGCCTGATATGCTTTGTCAGGCTGGATTTATGCGCATTTTAACGCCTGGATTTGTTACTCCATGGGCGGGGCGGATGCTGAATATACATCCATCGCTGTTGCCAAAGTATAAAGGTTTGAACACCCATGTGCGGGCGCTGAACGCTGGCGATCGCTTTGCAGGGTGTTCTGTTCATTACGTCACCCCCGAGCTGGACGGGGGGCAGGTGATCGGGCAGGCCGTTGTTCCAATCCTTAAGGGGGACGACGAAAAAAGTTTGGCAGCACGGGTACTTATCAAAGAACATTGCCTTTACCCGTTGGTTCTGAGGCGGGTTTTGGAGGGGAATAGCGCACCCGTTTATCTGAGCTGACTTTGGTCGCTTTTCATCTGTCTTTATTTGCACTACAAAGGATAGGGTGAAACTACCAGCCGTAAAAGAAGCCTCCAATTCAATGAAAATACTCTCAACCACATCTGAACTGGCTGCATTCTGCGCCGAGGCTCAAAACCACCCCTATATTACGATCGATACAGAGTTTCTTCGCGAGCGCACATATTATTCTAAGCTGTGCCTGCTGCAACTGGCCATGCCGGGTAAAGACGATGATACGGCTGTACTGGTTGATCCTCTGTCTGACGGCTTATCGCTTGAGCCGCTTTATGAGCTGTTTCGCGATACTTCGGTGGTTAAAGTGTTTCATGCAGCGCGTCAGGATCTTGAAATATTCTTTGTTGATGCGGGGGTTTTTCCCGACCCATTGTTTGATACGCAGGTGGCTGCGATGGTCTGTGGGTTTGGCGAACAAGTTGGGTATGAAACTCTAGTGCGCAGAATTGCCAAAAAGACGTTGGATAAATCGTCCCGCTTCACTGATTGGTCACGGCGTCCGTTGACCGACGAGCAAAAAATTTATGCTTTGGCCGATGTGACGCATTTGCGCGTTATCTATGAGCACCTGGCTGGAATGCTGGAAAAAACGGGCCGGACACGCTGGGTGCAGGAAGAGCTGCAAATTCTGACCAATCCGGCAACCTATATTACAGACCCTGACGAGGCTTGGGTGCGGGTGAAAACGCGTAATACGTCCCCAAAATTTCTTGCGATTGTTCGCGAGTTGGCAAAGTTTCGGGAGCAGTACGCGCAATCGCGTAACATCCCCAAAACCCGGGTTTACAAAGATGATGCGATTGTTGAGCTTTCATCGACCAAACCAAAGGATTTAAGTGATTTAAACAGGTCGCGGCTCTTGATGCGCGAGGCGCGCAAGGGCGATATTGCCCAAGGTATTTTAGCGGCCGTTCAACTGGGGCTGGACTGCCCGCAAGCGCTTTTGCCCGAACCTGATTTAGGACGCGAGAAACTGCACGTTAATCCAGCGCTGTCAGATTTACTGCGCGTGCTACTGAAAAGTAAAACATCTGATTCGGGGGTGGCCTCAAAACTGATTGCAAGCAGCGCTGATCTGGATGCGATTGCTGCTGGGCAGTATGATGTTGCGGCTATGACCGGTTGGCGACGGGAGGTTTTTGGCGAGGACGCGCTGCGGCTGTGCAAAGGTCAAATTGGGCTGGCTGCCGAAGGTTTCAATATCCGCATTATTGAGCTGTAAACGACGATTATCGCCGTTTTATTAGCGTGTTATTTGCACCACGCACGCGGATCACTCTAATCGCCTCTAGGTCTTGATCTGTCAGATATACTGCGACGCTCAGGGTTCTTGAGGCGGGGGATCCGCGCGCCGTATCGGTTGGTTGGATTATATCAAACCTATAGTCCCGCACAGCGGGATCTGCGCTGTCCAAAGGGATTAATTGGCCATTATAGAAACCGGTTTTTTGCGCCATGCCAGTCACCTGAACAAGCAGCCCACCCGGCACTTCATCCACCACCAAGGTTGAGAGTTTATCGATTGGCTGACCCAGATAAACAGCGTCTTTTTTCATCCGAAACATCGCGAGCTTTTTCTTGGGGATTAATGCGCCTTCGGCGTCATTCTTTTTTACTTCCTTTTTTGATCCCCCAAACCAGTTAAATGGATTCGCTTTCGAATCACGGGTTGATTCGCAGCCCGTTGTCAGCAGCGAGGTCGCAAGTAGGAGAAAAATAAAAGATTTCATGAAAGCCTCCGTTTAGCTGTTTACAACGGCTACCTCATTGCGCAAATGTTGGAAACCCTCAAGCTACTACTGGACGTTTTCAGTCTAACGACCTAGTTCACAGGGGAGGGTAATGGGGTAAACACATGGCAAGCGCAGCCTTTGAAGACATCGTGGCGGACTTCGAGTTTCTTGAAGATTGGGAAGAGCGGTATCGCTATGTCATCGAACAGGGCAAGTCTTTGCCGACTTTTGATGACGCGCTCCGGGTGCCTTCGACTAAGGTCGAGGGCTGTGCCTCGCAGGTGTGGTTGTTTCCGAAAATTGACGCGGGCAAATTCTCGTTCGAAGGCGATAGCGATGCGATGATCGTCAGTGGCCTGATCGCGGTGTTGCAAGCTTTATACAACGGGCTGACGCTGAAAGAGGTCGCAGGCGTTGATGCGCTGTCAGAGTTGGCCCGCTTGGGGCTTAATGATCATTTGTCGGCACAGCGCTCTAATGGTGTGCGCGCAATGGTAGAGCGGATCCACATCGTGGCCGAAGCGCCGAACGCTCAAGCCGACTGATTGCGCAGGGCGACCTCAAGACCACCATAGCCAGCATAACGCCTTTCAAATGCAAGGCCCGTTCGTCTGGCGCAGTCTTTGGCTTTTTCGGTCAAGGCCGAATCATCGGTTTGCGCCTGATAGGTCAGTTTGGTGTCATGCTCAAAATAAATGTGGCGCAGTTCGGGGTGACGATCTCATCCCATAGGTTTCCAGAAAAATGTATCGAGTTGTCTGACCAGAAAATCTGTCAGGTAAAAGGTGGTTGTTTCATTTGCATACTCATCGCAAAAGCGGTCTTTGCCTTCGTAAAACGAATAACAATGTGGACCGGCAATCATCTTGACACCCATATCATCGCAGGTGGTCTGTAACCGGCCACCAGTGCCGCAATCGGCGTAAACAACAAAGATGTTTTGATGGCTGTTTCGGTGTTTTGTCACCCAAGCACATACGGTAATGGTAATTTTATCAGGCGAGTTGTGCAACAGTGCCGGCAGGCAGGTCAGGTCCATATGTGGCCAACCGTGACCCTTTGTAATGGCAAGGGTTTCACGTGCCAGTGCACCACAAGCAATCAACAACACTCAGTCTGTATCGGCGACCTCGAGAGGCAGCTGTTGACCTGAACTTAAGGTGCGGCGACAGCACAAGAGCGGCTCGTTGTTCGGCCAACTGACTGCCTGCGTTAACGGCTCTTAGCACTGGTGCGGCGCGCAGACGGTTAGCTGGCGGCCATCAAATTATGCTTGCGCGCCATATATTCTTTTGCAGTGTCCACCGCAACGGCGGCATCGCGGCAATAGGCATCGGCGCCAATCGCTTTCCCAAACTCTTCATTAAGTGGCGCACCGCCCACAAGGACGACGTAATCATCCCGAATTCCTTTTTCAATTAATGTGTCTATCACGACTTTCATATAGGGCATTGTGGTGGTCAGCAGCGCAGACATGCCCAGAATATCGGGCTCTTCGGTGGCAATGGCCTCTAGATAATTTTCAACCGGATTGTTGATACCCAAATCAACCACCTCAAACCCGGCGCCTTCCATCATCATCGATACAAGATTTTTGCCAATGTCATGGATGTCGCCTTTGACAGTTCCGATAACCATCTTGCCCATGCGTGGTGCGCCAGTTTCCGCCAACAGCGGTTTTAGGATGCGCATGCCACCCTTCATCGCGTTTGCGGCTAGCAGAACTTCTGGCACAAACAAAATACCATCGCGAAAGTCTTTGCCGACAATTGTCATGCCGCCAACCAAGGCTTCGGTTAAAACCCGATAGGGCGCCCAGTCCCGCCCAAGCAAGATATTGACGCCTTCCTCGATCTCTTCCTTGAGGCCGTCATACAAGTCGTCAAACATCTGCTGTACGAGTTCTTCGTCGTCCAACTCTGACAGATTGATTTCGTCGTCTTGTTCCGACATGGCGCGTTCCTTGGCTGGGTGACCGCAAAATGCGGCCATTTATGTTTCTTATCTGATCAATTTGCCCGTTTCAGACTGTTCGGATTGCGACATAGATGGTTTCGCCACCGACGTATCGATGTAAAATTTGGTTTTAAGCCTGGTGTTAAGCCTGGTTTTGGGCCGGTATTACCGCCCGCTGAGGGCTTGGCTCTGTTGTGACGATTTTTGTCGTGCCTCAGGGTTGGTCTGATCTTGAAGTGGGCAGCCGCGATGCCGCCTATTGTTTGGCTTTTGTGGTCCGTCTGGTGCGGCGGCGCGGTGGTGGTGCGGCTGTGTTGCCAGTGCCGTCGCTGACCGATGAGAAGGGTCCAATTCTGGTGGAAATGTCATCAAGTTCGGGGGGAGGACCCTTCGGCCGTTCATCTAGCGCGGTGCGCATTTTTCTTAAATGCTCGGGCATGGTGCCACAGCAGCCACCGATAATTGTCGCGCCACAATCGCGCGCCATAACCGCATAATCGGCCATTAGTTCGGGTGTGCCATCGTAATGGATATGGCCGTCGACATATTTTGGAATACCGGCATTGCCTTTTGCAATAATCGGCAAGGCGCTGCCTTGGCTGGCAAATCCCAAAACAGTGCGCAGTAAATCAGAGGCTCCGGTGCCGCAGTTGGCGCCAAAGCCAAGCGGTGGGTTGGGCAGCGCCTCAACCATCTCGACCATCGCCTCAGAGGTCATGCCCATCATGGTGCGACCTGCAGTGTCAAAACTCATTGTGCCACACCAGTCGACCCCGGCAAGGGCAAAGCCTTCGGCGGCTGCACGAAATTCTTCCGGTGCGGAGATTGTTTCAAGCCATAAGACATCAGCGCCACCTTCTTTCAAGCCATCGGCCTGTTCGTGGAAAATCTCGACTGCGGCACTGTGGGTCAGTGGACCCAATGGGGCCATGATGTCGCCGGTTGGCCCGACCGATCCCGCAACCAAGACCGGCCGGCTGGCTTTATCGGCCACCTCCCGCCCCAGTTCGGCGGCGGTGCGCGACAGTTCTCGTGCGCGGTGTCCGGCATTATGCAGCTTTAAGCGTGCGCTGTTGCCACCGAAAGAATTTGTCAAAAACAGATCGCTGCCGGCATCAACGGCACCTTGATGCAACTTAAGAATGTTTTTTGGTTGGGTTTCGTTCCACAGCTCAGGGGCGTCCCCTGACATCAAGCCCATATTGAACAGATTGGTCCCGGTGGCCCCATCGGCCAGCAAATAGCCTTTTTGGGTCAGCAAGCGTGATAACGCATTGGTCATTGATCCCTGTCCTTTGCGGCCTCAAATCTGATCTCACCGCAGTGTCATGGAAGCAGACATGAATCAAATGCATAATTCTCATCAAGATTATGAATTTTCGTCCAATTGCAGTCTGTCATATCGCGCCACTGGGCATTGTAAGCGTGCCGTTGACACGTATGGGCCTTGTCTGGGTGTGCGCTGGCTGGCAAACTACGGAGCGGCGCTTGCAGCAACTCAACCCATATACTATGTGAATGCCACCGGCTGAGACTCGGCTCCCGGATATAGAAAGAAACATAATGGCGCGGCGCATCAAAATCTATGAAGGCAAAGCTAAAATTCTCTATGAAGGGCCAGAGCCCGGGACGATCGTGCAATATTTCAAGGATGATGCCACCGCATTTAATGCCGAGAAAATGGAAGTCATTGACGGTAAGGGTGTATTGAACAACCGTTTGTCAGAATTTTTTATGACTGGCCTCAATAATATCGGGGTCCCAACGCATTTTCTCAAACGGTTGAATATGCGCGAACAACTGGTTCGGGCCTGCGAAATTATTCCGCTGGAAATTATTGTACGCAATTATGCTGCTGGAACGATTTGTACACGCCTGGGGTTGGAAGAGGGTGCTGCCTTACCGCGCCCAATTGTCGAGTATTGCTACAAAGATGACGCCCTGGGGGACCCGCTGGTGTCCGAGGAGCATATTGCCGCTTTTGGCTGGGCGAGCCAACAGGATATGGACGACGTGCTCAGCCTTGCGTTGCGGGTCAATGATTTCATGTCAGGCGTGATGATGGCGGTTGGGATTCGGTTGGTCGATTTTAAAATCGAAATTGGCCGGGTTTATGACGGCGATTTTCAACGGCTTGTCGTTGCCGATGAAATCAGCCCAGATAGCTGTCGGTTATGGGATATCGAAACGGGCCGAAAGTTGGATAAAGATGTGTTTCGGCGTGATCTGGGCAATTTGACCGACGCGTATACCGAAGTTGCGCGCCGACTTGGCGTTATGCCGAAAAACTCTGCCCCGATGGGCAAGCCGACGCTGATTAACTAAAACCCCCGAGTACCCCTGTGACCGTAAGGAGACGACATGAAAGCGCGCGTACATATTATGTTGAAAAACGGGGTTCTTGACCCTCAGGGCGAAGCGGTGCGCCATGCGCTTGGGACCTTGGGCTTTGAAGGCGTCGAAGGCGTGCGGCAAGGCAAGGTGATTGAGTTGGACTTGATCGAGACAGACCGCGCGGCGGCCGAAAAACGGGTTGGGGAGATGTGCGAAAAGCTGCTCGCCAACACGGTGATCGAAACCTACCACGTGGAGTTCATCTAATGCGCGCTGCAGTGATTGTGTTTCCCGGATCAAACTGTGATCGCGATCTTGCCGTAGCGTTCAAAGCTGCTGGCGCCGAGGTGACGATGGTCTGGCATAAGGACACGACGCTGCCTGATGGTATTGATATCGTTGGATTGCCGGGGGGATTTTCGTTCGGGGATTATCTGCGCTGTGGGGCGATTGCGGCAAATTCCCCGATTTGTCGCTCGGTCATCGCCCATGCTGAGCGGGGCGGGTATGTGTTGGGCATCTGCAATGGATTTCAGATTTTGACCGAGACCGGGCTGTTGCCTGGAACTTTGTTGCGCAATGTGCAGCTGAAATTTATCAGCAAGACGATGGGTCTGCAGATTGGCAGCACTGATAGCGCCTTCACGGCGGATTACTGCGCCGATCAGATTTTGCAAATTCCGGTTGCCCATCACGATGGCAACTACACTGCAGATGCACAGGTGATGGCACGGTTGATAGGTGATGACCGAATTGCATTTACCTATGTGGATAACCTGAACGGCTCGGATGGTTCCGTGGCAGGAATTCTGTCACAAAATCGTCGTATTCTGGGGATGATGCCGCACCCCGAGCGCGCTTTTGATCCGCAGCATCACAGCGCTGATGGCCAGCGACTTTTCGCCAGTTTGATGTCGCAGATGGCGCCCGTATGACTTGAGAATTGCGCAAAACAGTCCTAGTGTAATGTATGGAAAAGGATCACCAACCAGTTCAAGAGACTGCTCTTACCGGGCAAATTAAATGGCGGATCAGGCTTGCTTTGGCGTTTCTTACGGTGTTGGCGATTGCGTCTATATGGGTGACCAACCGGGTTTTGATCAACCGCTTTACCGAAACATCACGCAATCAAGCAGAATTGCGCCTTGCCCTCTACAGCGGTACCCTTCTTAGTGAATTGCGCCAAACTGCCATTGTTCCGCAGCTTTTGGCGCGCGACCCCGCGCTGATAGGTGCGTTGAATTCGAGTAATTTCTCACAGTCAACACAGCGCCTGATCTCGTTCGTGGATGAGATTGGTGCGGAAACGCTGACGCTGCTAGATGCGGAAGGCCGGGTGGTGGCGTCAACCGATCGCACCCGCCTTGGATCTCGGCATCAAGACACAGCCTTTTTCACCCAAGCCATGGGTGTGGATGCCACCATGTTCACCGTCTATAAAGACGAGGTTGGAGCCTATAATTTCATCTATTCTCGGCGGATAGAAAGCCAAGGAGTGACCATTGGCGTGATTTTTGTCGAGGCAGATCTGCAAAAATACGAAGATGCTTGGGCCGGAATTTCGGATGCTGTGATCGTCACTGACAACACCGGAGTGATTATTCTGTCAACCGAACCGCTCTGGCGGGGGCTCAGTGAAGGTGAGGCGCTGGCGCGCCAACCGCCCAGTGGCGCGATACAGCGCGCCATTCAGACGACAAGCAATTGGACTGCAGTGCCTGCGGATGCCTATCTGCGCGGTGAAGGCATGATGCGCGTAGAAAGCCGGGTGGCATTTCGCGGTTGGCGCATGGCCGGGTTTCAGACCTATGCCGGAGTGCGGGAACGGGTGAACGGGTTTTTGGCGCTGGAAGTAATGGGGTTTGCGGTTTTTCTGGCTTTTTGTTTTTATTATCTCAGCCGGCAGTCTGTAGATCGCATGCAGCGGTTTCAACAAGAATCGGCAGATCTTCGGCAGCTTAATTTACGCCTGCAGCGTGAGATTGCGGAACGAGAGCGGGTGCAGAAAACCCTTGAAGTGGCCGAGCAAACGATAGCGCAAAGTTCTAAATTGGCCGCTTTGGGGCAAATGTCAGCGGCGGTAAGCCATGAGCTGAACCAGCCACTGGCGGCGATGAAAACCTATTTAGCGGGGGCGCGTCTTTTGCTTGGGCGGAACCGCCCGGACGAGGCTTTGGTGTCGTTTCACCGCATTGATGACTTGCTTGAACGCATGGGGGCGATTACCCGGCAGTTGAAATCCTATGCGCGCAAGGGCGGGGATAGTCTTGGGCCTGTTGATTTGAACAGTGCAATTGGCGCGGTTCTGTCGATGATGGAACTGCAATTGAAACAAGAAGCGGTGGATATCATTCGGACAGCCCCGGAGACGCCGGTTTGGGTTTTGGGAGACAGGGTCCGGATTGAACAGGTCTTGGTCAATTTATTGCGCAATGCCATCGATGCCACGCAAGGCGTTGTGGACCCAGAGATCGAAATTCGATTGGTTGGTGGCGAAAATGCCAGCCTGACCGTGCGCGATAATGGCTATGGGGTTGATGATCTGGATGCATTGTTCGAGCCGTTTTACACCACCAAGCAGCCCGGTGAGGGTGTTGGTTTGGGCTTGGCGATCTCGTCGGGCATTGTCACAGATTTGGGCGGCCGGCTCTTGGTTCGCAACGTAAAAGACGGTGGAGCCTTGTTTGAAATGCAACTGCCGATTCTGACCGATCATATTGCCGCAGCGGAGTGATTAAAGATGTCTAAAATGATGAAGGTCGCAATTGTTGACGATGAAAAAGATATGCGTCTTTCCATCTCGCAGTGGTTGTCTCTATCGGGCTATGACACCGAAAGTTTTGCCAGTGCTGCAGAGGCGCTAAGCGTTGTTGGCCCCGATTATCCGGGTATTGTCATCACAGATATTCGCATGCCGGGTATGGATGGTCTGGGCTTGCTGAAAAAATTGATGAGCAGCGATAGCGCCTTGCCTGTGATGATGATTACTGGACACGGTGATGTGCCGATGGCGGTTGAGGCGATGCGTCTTGGGGCGTTTGATTTTCTGGAAAAGCCTTTTGATCCTGACAATATGACCGCGATCGTTCGCAAAGCAACTGTGGCACGACGGTTGACGCTTGATAATCGGGCATTGCGCCGTGAATTGTCGGATGGGGGGCAGCTGATGCAAAAACTGGCCGGAAACTCGCCAGCCATGCGGCAACTGCGAGAGGACATCTTGGATCTGGGGCAGGCTGATGGACATGTGTTGATAGATGGTGAAACCGGTACTGGAAAAACCCTTGCAGCCCACGCACTGCATGCCGCTGGCGCTCGGACTGGCAAAACATTTTCATTGATCTCCTGCAGCGCTGTCGAACAAGAGACGCTTATTGGGCGTCTGTTTGGTCCCATGCAGCCAGATGAGAGCCAGCTGCCCGCGGTTGAGGCCGCCAGAGGCGGGACTTTGGTGTTAGAAGATATTGAAACGCTTGGGCCGGCGGTTCAGGCCCGGCTGCTCGGTTTTTTGGATCAGCAGGGCAGCCCGCCTGAGACGCGGATCATTGCTGTCTGTAACAGCCAAGACCCTGCTCATATGCCGCAAGAGACATTGCGCAATGACTTGTTTTACCGATTGGCCGGACTGCGGATCACCGCTCCTCCACTGCGGGAACGTGGCGATGATATTCTTGCGTTATTCAGGCAGCTCAGCAGTCAGTTTTCTGAAGAATACGGCTGTGAGGCGCCCGAGTTGTCGGCACAGGACACAGCGCAAATTCTACAATCACCCTGGCCGGGGAATGTGCGACAATTGATCAATGTGGCAGAGCGCGCAATTTTACAATCGCGCCGCGGTGGCGGATCACTCTCGTCCTTGTTAATGGTGGATTCCGAACAGGTCCCGGCTGTTGTCACCACCGATGGTAAACCACTGAAAGAATACGTCGAAGCCTTTGAGCGCATGTTGATCGACAACACAATGCGCCGTCTGAAGGGCAGCATTCTGGCCGTGATGGAAGAATTGAGCTTGCCGCGCCGCACGTTGAACGAAAAAATGGCAAAATATGGATTGCAGCGGTCAGACTATCTCTAGCGTTGAGGCACTTTGCTGTGATCTTTTCAGCATACCAAAGAGATCGCGGGGGTCGTCTGGATCAGCCAGCAGATCGAGGAGTTGTGAAAATGGGGTGTCGTGCACCTGCGCGCGTACATAACACAGGGCACTGAAATCCTCGATTGCAAAACCCACACTATCGAACAGAGTAATTTGCTTTGCCTCAGTGCGCCCCGCACTTTTACCGGCGATGACCCGCCAGAGTTCTGTGACAGGATGTGTGGGCTCAAGTTGCTGAATTTCGCCCTCAATCCGCGTTTGAGGTGGGTATTCCACAAAAATATCTGATCTGAGCAAAACATTCCGGTGCAATTCTGTTTTGCCCGGACAATCGCCGCCAATGGCATTGATATGAACCCCGGCACCGATCATGTTATCTGTCACAATAGTGGCATATTGCTTGTCGGCCGTGCAAGTGGTGATGATTTGTGCGCCTTCAATGGCTTGCTCGGGGCTGGTGCACCGGATTACTTTTATCCCATGGCCAGCCAGATTTTTCGCTGCCTTTGTGGTTGCGGCGGCGTCAGTATCATACAGCCGCACAGATGTAACCCCACAGATAGCCTTCATTGCGATGGTTTGAAATTCCGACTGCGCCCCATTGCCGATCATAGCCATGGTTCCGGCAGCCTCTGGGGCCAGATATTTGGCTGCGACTGCCGACATTGCTGCTGTGCGTAGGGCCGTCAAAAGCGTCATTTCTGTCAAAAGAACGGGATAGCCAGTTTTGACATCGGCCAACAAGCCAAAAGCGGTGACGGTTTGCAATCCGCTGCGGGTGTTCTGGGGATGGCCGTTGACATATTTGAAACCGTAAGTGGTTTCATCTGCGGTGGGCATTAGCTCGATCACGCCTTCGGCCGAATGACTGGCAATGCGCGGTGTTTTGTCAAAGCTTTGCCACCGTTTGAAATCGTCTTCAATGGCGCTGGCCAACCCGGTGAGCATCTGTTCCAAGCCGATGTGATTGACCAGTTGCATCATATGATCGACTGAAATGAACGGAACCAATGCTTTTTCTGACGGCGGGGGCATGATGTATCCTTTATTGAAATGGTCGGGTTGGGCGATCAAAGACCCGCCGCCCGAAGGCAGAGGCGGCCAGATCGACCATAAGCAAAGCAGTTTTACCGCGTTCGTCTAAAAAAGGATTTAATTCCACCAGATCAAGCGACGTCATCAACCCACTGTCATGTAGCATCTCCATCACCAGATGGGCCTCGCGCACAGTTGCGCCGCCGGGCACCGTCGTGCCAACCGCTGGGGCGACTGACGGGTCAAGGAAATCTACATCAAGGGACACATGCAGCATACCGCCGGCGGCGGCCACGCGGGTCAAAAATTGTGAGAGTGGCTGTGCGATTCCGTGCTCGTCGATCTCGCGCATATCGTGGCGTGAGATCCGGCTTGAGGCCAAGGCGTCTAACTCGGGACGGTCAATCGAACGCAGGCCCAGCATACAGACATTTTCTTGCGGGATGGGCGTGTGCAGTTCTGGAAAGCCCGGAAAGCCGTCTCGGCCGGTGAGGTAGGCCAGAGGCGTGCCGTGTAGATTGCCCGAGGTCGATGTCTCCAAAGTATGAAAGTCGCTGTGTGCATCAAGCCATAGCACAAATTGCGGCCGCCCCTGTGCTGTGGCATAGCGGGTCACCCCCGAGATCGAGCCCAGAGACAGGGCGTGGTCGCCACCGAGAAAAATAGGAACTGCGTCAGTGATCGCGCTATGTGCAGTTTTGGCTAGGTTTTTGGTCCAACCGATCGTTTCTTCCAACTGATACGCACTGAGCGTGGTTTGAACTTTTGCCACTGGCGCTGCCGTGATGTTGCCCAGATCACTGACCGTGTGCCCAAGCTCATGCAGGGCCCGCGCCAGTCCGGCGGTGCGGTAAGCGTCCGGGCCCATTAAACAGCCGGCCCGTTTTTTGCCGCTGTCGACGGGAGCGCCGACCAAAATACAGTGCTGTTGCCTCATCATACCCTTGGTCCGTTGTTTATCACGGCGTAGCTTTGATGTAAAAATAGTTTGTAAAAAAGCCGTTAAAGTGATCTAATTGAAAGCAAATTAGACGTAGTGAATGCCAAAAGGTTCGAAATGGATAAAAAAGATCATGGTCTGATATCGGCTCTGCGCGAAAATGCCCGGGCGTCGCTTTCTGATTTAGCGCATCGGCTGGGTGTGTCGCGTACCACGGTGCGCAGTCGCATTGAGCGCTTGCAGCAACGCGGTGATATTCTGGGTTTTACGGTGGTTTTGAAAGATGACGCAATCCACGATCCGGTGCGCGGCATTATGATGATTGGTATTGAGGGCCGTGGCACGGACCGTATTGTGCGTCAGCTGACCGGCTTGCCAGAACTGCGCGCGGTGCATTCGACCAATGGGCGCTGGGATGTTATCGCCGAGATTGGCACAAACTCTCTGGAAGATTTTGACAGTACTCTGGCTCAAATCCGACGCATGGACGGGGTGACATCAAGCGAAACCAGCCTATTGTTGTCGACGCGCAAAGCCCGCTAGCGCTGGGTCCACAGCTTGCTGGCCCAGAACCAGATTACCATCAGGCCCAATGAAGCCACCGCGTTCCAACCGGCCATTGACAGCCCTAATAACTCCCAGGCTATGTCATCGCATCGCACCATAGGCGCGGCCATGATCTGTGCCAGTAACTCTTCGGTACTGAGCCCATCAATCGACTGCGAGGTGCAGCTTGTTGGCCCCTGCCAGACGCCACGTTCAACCCCGGCGTGGTACATTCCGATTGTGGCGGTTGCCAAGGCCGAAGCTGCCCCCAGCCAAAGTGCCAACGGGTGCTTCATAATAAAAAAGCCAAAGCCGCAAAGAATGGCTGTGACATGCGGATAGCGTTGCCAATAACACATCTTACACGGCGCCAAATCTGCCAGATATTGGAACCCCAAGGCACTCAGAAAAAGCGCTGCCGATCCCGCCATTGCCAGCATGACCAATCGCGACTGGTTCATAACATTTTCACCACAAAAAACCCTCCAATGAGCAGCACCATAAACAAGATCGACAGCAGTCCCAACCGTCTTTCAATAAAGCCGCGAATTGGCGCCCCGAACTTCCACAAAAGCCCCGCGACAATAAAAAACCGCAATCCGCGCGCCACTATTGACGTGGCGATGAAAGTGCCCAAATGCATACCAGTCCACCCAGACATAATGGTAACCACCTTATAGGGAAAGGGCGTTAGCCCGGCGCCTAGGACTGCCCAGAATCCAAGGTTGTTAAAGCGTTGGTTGAACTCCGCGATTGCATCACCTTTTCCCAAAGCTTGCAGGATTGGCTGGCCAAGTTGTTCGAACATCACCGCACCGATTGCATATCCAAGCATGCCACCGGCAACCGAGGCGACCATGGCAACTGAGGCAATTATCCACGCCCGTGACGGGGCTGCCAGAACCATGGGCAGGATCAAAACATCTGGTGGGATCGGAAAAACCGAGCTTTCGGCAAACGCTACCAGTGCCAGTACCCAAAGCGCTTTGGGGTGCTGTGACAAAGCCAGAAGACGAGTATAAAGACGGTCTAACATGCTTGTCTGTGTGACGAAAGCTGTCGCACTCAGCAACCCTTGATCTGGTGCCTCGCGGATAATTTACCGCCTCCCATCCTCGCATGAGTGGGTTCGGAAAAAACTGCCCTAGGTACTGTGATGATATCAGGGAATCACACTTGCAAAATGGGTTTGCTTTGCTGTCTGCCTGCATTTTTTTTGGCCTGTGTGATGTGGGCAGGAATTTATTTTTTTGGAGTTAAAAAGGTGCATATCTCAAGGGCATTAACTTTTTATAATTCAAAACAATGACTTATATCATTAACTTTTTAAGCCCACAACTACTAACCTTTTAGTTGACAACCGGATCTCCATTGTTCAACTATGAACCTGTCGGCAAGGTCCGGCTCAAATCGATATAATGGGAGGAGATAAGATGCGTAAGTATCTGCTCTCCGCAGTAGCGGTATCTGCCGTCATTGCGGGGTCTACGACAGCTATTGCCGATGAAGCGGCAGCCCAAAAATGGGTTGACCAAGAATTTCAGCCATCAGTGCTGTCAAAATCGGAACAACTGTCAGAAATGAAGTGGTTTATCAACGCTTCTAAGCCTTTTGCGGGCATGGAGGTCAATGTACTGTCAGAGGGTATACCAACCCACTCGTACGAGTCTGAAGTTTTGACCAAAGCGTTTGAAGAGATTACCGGAATCAAGGTTAACCACCAGATTCTGGGCGAGGGTGAGGTCGTACAGGCCGTACAAACGCAAATGCAAACCGGCCGCAATCTGTATGACGCCTATGTCAACGACAGTGACTTGATCGGGACCCACTCGCGCTTGCAACTGGCGGTCAACCTGACAGATTTCATGGCGGGTTCTGGCGCAGATGTGACAAACCCGGGCCTTGATCTGGATGACTTTATGGGCACCCAGTTTACCACTGGCCCCGATGGCGATCTTTATCAGATGCCTGATCAGCAGTTTGCCAACCTGTATTGGTTCCGCAAAGACTGGTTTGACCGTACCGATCTGCAAGACGCTTTCAAGGCCAAATATGGCTATGATCTTGGCGTGCCTGTGAATTGGTCGGCCTATGAAGACATCGCGGAATTCTTCTCGAAGGATGTTAAAGAAATTGATGGGAACACCATCTATGGCCATATGGATTACGGCAAACGTGCGCCTGATCTTGGTTGGCGCATGACTGATGCGTGGCTATCAATGGCTGGTGCAGGATCAAAAGGCGAGCCTAACGGTATTCCAATCGATGAATGGGGTATTCGGATGGAAGCGGGAACCTGTAACCCTGTTGGCGCATCCGTCAGCCGCGGTGGGGCAGCCAACGGCCCAGCGGCGGTCTATGCGATCCGAAAATGGGATGAATGGCTGCGCAACTACGCCCCTCCCGGTGCGGCGAGCTATGATTTCTATCAATCTTTGCCGGCATTGGCCCAAGGCAATGTGGCTCAGCAAATTTTCTGGTACACCGCCTTTACCGCTGACATGGTGGCACCGCAGTCCGCGGGCAACAACACAGTTGACGCCGAAGGTACACCGCTCTGGCGGATGGCTCCAAGCCCGCATGGCCCGTATTGGGAAGAGGGACAGAAGGTTGGTTATCAGGATGTTGGTTCCTGGACAATCCTGAAGTCGACACCAGAAAAGCGCGCAAAAGCCGCGTGGCTCTATGCACAGTTCGTGGTCTCCAAGACGGTCGATGTGAAAAAGTCGCATGTGGGTCTGACCTTTATCCGCGACAGTTCCGTCAATCACTCCTCCTTTACGGAGCGGGCTGGCAAACTGGGTGGTCTGGTCGAGTTCTATCGTTCGCCTGACCGCGTGGCATGGTCGCCAACCGGGATCAACGTACCTGATTACCCAAAGCTGGCACAAATCTGGTGGCAGCAGATCGGTGATGTGAACTCGGGAGCATTTACCCCGCAAGAGGCAATGGATCGTCTCGCAGGTGAAATGGATATCACAATGGCACGTATGCAGGCCGCCGATGAGGCTGCCAATGTATATGGTGGTTGTGGCCCGCGCCTGAACGAAGAACGCGATGAAGCCTATTGGTTTGCTAATGGTGGTGCCAAGCCACTGCTGGCCAATGAAAAGCCACAGGGTCAAACAGTTAATTATGAAGCACTGGTTGCCCGTTGGGCGTCGCAATAACCGTTTGTAAATGGTTACCTTAGGTATGGTCAGGGCCCACTTTGGGCCCTGACTTTAAAAGACCGGGGCGCATGTAAGCGATAGGCGGTGCCAGAGACCCGTACCCATCACAGATCTGGTGTAGATACTGAAAAGAGAACTTATGACGCTTGAGCTGAGAAATATTTCCAAACAGGTGGGGGGGGTGTGCCATATCAAGCCCACGACCCTGCTATTAAAGCCTGGGCATTTCAACGTTCTGCTAGGTGAAACAGGGTCGGGGAAAACTTCTTTGATTAAATTGATGGCTGGTTTAGATCCGGTCGCCGGCGGTAAGATTTTGATGGACGGTGCCGATATTACGGCGTTGTCGACACAAAAGCGTAACATATCCCTCGTGCATCAGTTTTTTGTAAATTATCCGCATATGACGGTGTTTGATAACATTGCCTCACCGCTTAAACTCGCTGGAATATCTGGCTCCGAGTTGCAAGGGCGGGTGGAAGAGGCGGCTGACATCCTGCAGATCAGACCATTGCTGGCGCGGCGGCCACAAGAGCTGTCGGGCGGCCAGCAACAGCGCACAGCGCTTGCCCGCGCCATCGTAAAACAAAGCAAGGCGGTGTTTCTAGACGAACCCTTGGCCAATCTGGATTTTAAACTGCGTGAAGAACTGCGCGAGCAATTGCCGGTGTTGTTTGCTGGCCGTGGAGCGGTTGTGGTCTATGCCACTTCCGAGCCGGAAGAGGCGCTGCTGCTGGGCGGAGAGACGGCGCTGATTTCTGATGGGCGGGTGTCTCAGTTCGGCCCAACCAGCGAATTATATCACCGGCCCCATGATTTCACATCGGCAAATGTATTCTCTGATCCGCCAATCAATGCCGCTCAGATCACAAAAAATGGAACAACCGCGCATTTGAACCCTGAGACCAGTTGGGAATTGTCGGGGGACGCAGCAGCGCTACGCGATGGGATCTATCAAGTCGCGGTCCGGCCCAATCATGTTGCGCCAGTGAAAACTCAAACAGCCTGTGTGCCGCTGACAGGCACTGTGTTGGTGACTGAACTCAGTGGGTCGGACAGCAGCGCGCATTTCTCAATAGGCAAAGACGTTTGGGTGTCATTGGCGCATGGCGTTCATAGTTACGAAATCGGCGCAGTACATCCCTTTTATCTTGACCCGACAAAGTGCTTTTACTTTGCTGCTGACGGTCAACGTGTGGCGTAAGTAGAGCATCAGATATGGCAAGAATAACCCTCTCTCAATTGCGGCACAGCTATCTGCCTAACCCGAAAGGGCCGGATGATTACGTGCTGAAGGACATTGATCTCGATTGGCATGATGGCGGTGCTTACGCGCTGCTTGGGCCGTCGGGTTGTGGTAAATCCACCCTGTTAAACATTATCTCGGGCTTGTTGGCGCCTTCTGAGGGCCGTATTTTATTTGACGGAAAAGATGTTACTGATTTGCCGCCAGAGCAGCGGAATATTGCCCAGGTATTTCAGTTTCCAGTCATTTACGACACCATGACCGTCTATAATAATCTGGCCTTTCCGCTGCGTAACCGCGGTGTTGATGAAGCGGTGGTCAAAGATCGGGTGACCAAAATTGCTGAAATGCTTGATGTCACTGAGATGCTGCAGAAACCTGCGGCGGGCTTGTCGCCCGACAATAAGCAAAAAATTTCTATGGGGCGCGGTCTGGTGCGCGATGACGTCAATGTCGTGATGTTCGACGAACCTTTGACGGTGATCGATCCACATCTTAAATGGACGTTGCGCTCGAAGTTGAAAGAACTGCATCAAAAAGTGCGTGCCACGATGATCTATG
>Ga0115565_10000541_pt1 | contig 32925 bp, 41 predicted proteins | sample COGITO_mtgs_1105_FD_87199 | JGI IMG/M metagenome (GOLD analysis project Ga0115565, IMG submission 87199) | Pelagic marine microbial communities from North Sea - COGITO_mtgs_110530 | ecosystem: Environmental > Aquatic > Marine > Epipelagic | place: Germany:Helgoland, sampling site Kabeltonne... | reverse complement strand
TATTAATTATAGTGTTCTCTCTATTATATTGTGAGAAAAAAAAGTTTTAACACCGTTTTTTTAATTAAGATTTAAGAGTTTCTTTAAGGATCCGTTATTATTGCACACATGAAAATATTTATGGTAATAATAATTATAATATTATTAATAAACTAAAAGAAACACACACCATAAATAGTGTAATAAAATAATAAATTATAAGAAGAAAAAATATACAATTATAATAATTTAATAAGGAAATGACACCATAAATTAACACTACTAATAATTATTAATAAGGAATATTTATTTTTTATTACTCTATTACTATAAGGAAATGACACCATAAATTATTAATTATTATTTAATTCTATAAGAAAATTAATCTATGGTCTCATATGCTTCGGCACGCGGTCGGGGTGCGAATACAGATTTTAATTAAGATTTTTTATTAATTCTTAATATATTTTATTAAGATTATAATAATTATTACTATTTTAATATATTTTTTATTTAATTATTAATTATTTTTTATTTAATTATTATAACTATTTTAATTTATTTCTTATTTATTTTAGACATAATCAATATTTTAAATTGTAGTTAATATTTTACATTATTATTTATCTTAAAACTATAAATGAATTTAGGCTCTACATATATTTCTCTATTTACATCATATTTATTAAGATATTTAGCAAGCTCTAATTGTTTTTCTGCATGCTTTATTTTATGATCTATTTTTTCATCTTGTAAACTTTAAAGTACACCATTCTATAGCTGTAAATTTAACATTTATTTCCATTATTTCCATTATTATTTGTTAATATTTTAAAATAATTTAATATTATTTTGATTTCTATTTCTTTCCAGCAGTTGTAGGTCGTTTCTTTCCAGCAGTTGTAGGTCGTTTCTTTCCAGCAGTTGTAGGTCGTTTCTTTCCAGCAGTTGATTTAGATCGTTTCGATCTAGAAGTTGTTTTAGTTCGTCTCGACCGATAAATTGGTTTAGTTCGTTTCGACCGAGCAGTAGTCCGTTTTATTGTTAGATTACGTCCTTTTTTGACAAATTTACCGAGATTGCGAGAAAAACGATAATTTGGATTTAATCCATGCCATTGATTAGACCATTTGAGACTGTTATTTTTCACTGTCATATTTAATTTGTTTATAACTCCCATCCTGGTTCGGTATTGTTTTACCGAACGTTTTTGTTTTTTTGCTATTTTGAAAAGATTCTCTCGCCATATACGTTCAATTTGTAATTTGCCAAGACTCATCATCTCTACAATTTTCCGGTTTAATTGCATATACTCTTCCTTTGTCCATGATTCTTTGTAAAGAAAAGGGTTACAACAATGTAAAATAATGTGAGTTTTTTGATTTGGCACCGCAATACCACCATTTTCTGCTGTTGAAGTTAAATAATTAATAAAATCCGAAATACTATATTTTTGCGTTAAATCAAGATTTGGGACTGGCTTAAGATAACGTCCATCTTTTTCCCACATATTCCATGATTTGCGATCATCTTCAAAACTTATTTCTATATTAACTATCTTATCACCATCTGTATATAATCTACATTGTTCAATAAATTCATATTTCTGATTAAGTGAATTTATTAATTCTGGTGATGTAAATATATTTATTCCATATTTTCTAATATAATTTTTTATAAATTCATCATACTTTGGACATGCTATAGCTGATTTTCCATAATTTGTTGTCGTAAATAATCTTGTTTTATTCGGTATAGTATATCCTGTATCAGCTATATCTTTATATTTTCCCCATATATGGTGTTCTTTGAACTCCTTAAAATTTATATGTAATGGTCCGTTTGCGGCATATTGACGACCTTTGGCATCTGCTTTTATTATTTTTTCTGGCCAAGATCCATGCGACATAATTAAAAATGTTCTTATATTTTCACCTGACATATAATAGTAATATATTATTTTGATTTCTGTTTTAAACACTCTAATTGTAGCATCTTAACATAATCCTTTATATTTTCATGCTTCAACTCATCTATATTTAATGTTAAATCAATCTTGTTATCTATTTTAATATTATTCATTATCAAATTAGACATTTCTACACTATTTTCTATACTTTTATTATATTTTTCCTCTTCTTTATCTAATTTCTTTTTTAATTTTATTATTAAGGTATTAATTCCCTTGAAATCTAATTTTGAACTCGCCAATTTATTCAACACATTATACATCTCATACAACTTGAATTCCATCAACACATTATCACTACTTTCTACACTCTTTTTGATCTCAACCATTACCTCTATACATTTAATATACCCTACTAATTCATTTTCACTCGGTAATGATAAGTAAAAACATTTTACTCCCAAATGTGTCTTATCCAGTTTTTCTATATATGGAATTTCACACCCTAAAGATAAAAATATCCATGGCACATTCCCGATATTTTCTATTTGTGTTTTTATATCGTTTTGCATCTTTAGTATTTCAGATCCATTTGGACCTAATTTATTCTTATTATCCTCACCATAATTCTTTATCTCTAATACACAAATCAATTCATCATCTTTATTATAGACCATCAAATCACCCGAATGAATCCCAGGCTTCTTCGTTTTATAACCAATCGATTCGATTAATTCTCTAATATATTTTTCACTCATCTCTCCCTTTGTCTTTGATATTTTCATACTACATTTTAAATTATTGAATTCTTCAGTCTTTATTACTAACTTTTCACCTAATTCTTTAGTTTGTTGTGTAAGTACATTATTAAAATCTTTTAATGTATTTCGTTCACGCTCGACACTTTTTAAGCCATTTTCTATAGCAATATTAATAGAATGTGTATTATCCTTTTTTAATTCTTCATGTTTAGCCCTTTCTAATCTTAATTTACTATCAAATTCTAATTCTCGCTCCTCAACTTTACGACGATTTTCTTCAGCCAATGATGTTATTTTTAAGTGTGATTTTTCTAATTCCTTATTTAATGACTCCATAATTGTATCTTTATTATCAATATAAGTGCTACTATTTAATATTTTATAACCGATTTCCATTGCGGCGATTATATTGCATTCATCGGTCGTTTCATACCATGATTTAATAGTATGTTCTAATTTGTCATACATTTTATTATAAATTATGTAGTATATCTTTAAGCAACTACCTATAGAACTTTTTTTAAGCAACTACTACCTATAGAACTTTTTTTAAGCAACTACTACCTATAGAACTTTTTTTAAGCAACTACTACCTATAGAACTTTTTTTAAGCAAACCTATTTTTCTATTTTCTTAGATTCATTTATTATCAATATTTCGGTTTCATCTTCTATCTTATCCTTTATATTACTTGCATCATCTTCAAAATTACTTTGGAAATTAATATATTTTTTATTTGGTTTATCTGTGCTATGATATACATCATGAGTATTATCAATCATTACATAGCTCTTATCAACTATATCTTTTACTACTGATTTCTTTTTCCTTATTTCCCATATTGGATCATTCCATACTAACGCAAATGGTTCTTTTTTATTTGTTATTTTTACATTGTGATTCTCAGGATGCTCTTCGTTAAAATGTAGCATCTTTATTAAATCTTGAATACTATCATATGGCCTATCCAATAATTTAGCTATTTTTTCAGCTGTTAAATAATCGGTGTTTTCTTTTCCATAATTATTAACCACTATTATATTATTAGTATTATTATTGTTGGTTGTATTATTAATAGTACACATTTTATTCATCATTTTTTCTATTTTCTTTTCTAACTTTTTCTTTTCCTTTTCTAATTTATGTATTTTATATTTCATTGTTGATGGGTTTTCTTTACAATAATGTATTTCATGTCGTCTTTTATTTGGATGAGTAGAAAAATATAAATCACAGAAATCACATTTAAAAGTGTGCTCATTTGTGCTCATTTTGTGCTCATTTGTGCTCATTTTGTGCTCATTTGTGCTCATTACCATAGACGATAAGGAAATTTCATTATTGTTAAAATGTTTCTTTGAATTAAGGTGTCTAATCCAGTTACATTTTATTTTAGAAGCATAATTACACCATTCACATTCATATAATACCATATATATAATATAAAATAATATATTTTTTTATTTAAGTGATTTTATTTATCGTTTTTTTATCGTTTTTTATCGTTTTTTTATCGTTTTTTTATCGTTTTTTATCGTTTTTTATCGTTTTTTATTTCTATTATTTTATCTTATTAGTTATGGTATTAATCTATATATTTAAATTTAATAATTATAAGAAACATATATAACTATTACTAAAAAGACCCAATAATCAACTTTTTTTGGAGGGGGGGGGGGAAGCCCAAAAAAAAGTTAGTAAGAAAAAAACTTTTCAATAAATAAAGAGTTATAAATTTAATATATTTATTAGGTAATTGAATGTAGTATTATTATACCTAAAAATATTAATATGTCTGCATGTAATATTAAAGTCTAAATACTTTATCATTCATTTAATTTCATGTTATTTAGTAAAATTTTTGGATTCTTATTTTAGATAAATAATGTTGAACATTCTTAAATTTTATAGTCTATATTTTTTTCTAGTGACATTTATAAGTATTTTAAAAAATTGATTTTTAAAAAATATTAATTAAATCAATACAACACAATCTCAAAACAATGGCAACGCAGACAACATTAGTTATCCATAAACCTAAAATTACTAAAAATGAACACAATTTATATATTAAACAGAAATATAAAGCAAAATTTGATACAGCAGAAGAAGAATATGAATATGCTAGCAACAGCGAAAAAAGATGTTCTAAGTGTGAATCCATGAAAAAACTAAATGAATATTCTGGCAATACAAGTGGTTGTGATGCTTTTGATAAGGAAGGATATAGATTAAGAAGACCCGAATGTAAGGATTGTTCTAAAAAAGCAAACAAGGGTAAAAATGATGCTATAAAATTAGCAGAACTTATCGGAATACCATATAAGGCACCTGAAGGTACCAAATGTTCTTTATGTGAAAAACTACCAAAAAAAGGTGATGGACTTGTCTTTGATCATTGTCATAAAACAAATACCTTCCGGGGATATTTACATAATTCTTGTAATCGTTCATTAGGTGTATTAGGTGATAATGTCCATGGCTTGATTAGGGCTGTAAACTTTTTGCAAAAATATGAAAAAAAGAATATTACACAAGATAAAGAAACAGATGAATTAAGAATTATTGGCGATTAAATAAATAATATTTTAGGAAACAGTAATGCGATGTTTTGATAATTTGTAATATAATTCGTTTAATTCTATACCAATAAATTTTCTATTGGTATTTATACAACCTATACCTGTTGTCCCAGACCCCATCGTATTATCCAATACTGTTTCGGTTTCATTTGAATAAGTTTTAATAAGATATTCTATAAGTTTAACTGGTTTTTGTGTCTCATGTATCGTATCATATTCTATATCAAATGCTATCAATTCAATCGGATAATTTGTAAATTTTTGCGAATATTCACTATTACTAATTAATTTATTATTTGGACCCAGATGATGTGATTGGTTAAGCATTTTACCTATTCTTTCTTTGCTATTTTTTTTTTTAATATCAACCGGTATAAGATTTTGTGGATTATAAGTCATATTACCTTTTTTTTTAGATGCAGCAGCTGCACCTCCTTTTGAGAACACACATATATCTTCGGTGCATTTCATCGGTCTATAATTTGCTAATAGAAATTGTGTCGTTTTATTTTTTTTCCATATTATATTGTATTTAAACCATTCATAGTTTGAAGAAACAAGTCTACTTGTGAATGGTTGTTGTCCAAATAATAATATTACACCTGATGGTTTTTTAATAATTCTTTTATATTCTATCCAAAGTTCATTAATGTCAATAATAGTATCCCATTTACATTTTGTAGTTCCATAGGGTAAATCACAGAGTATCAAATTTACACTATCATCCGGTATTTCTTTCATTCTTTCTAAACAATCGCCATGTAAAAGAGTAATATTATCTGTCTTAAAATCTTCTAAAGATTGTTTTTCAACTTCTAACATAAGTTTATCTCTAGCATCCTTATTTTGTTGTTTTTTAGATATTTTTTTTGATTTATCTTCGTTAGATGACATCATATTTTTAATTATATTTTCAGGATTATTTGAAATCAATTTTTATTTATAATAATATCACCTTCTTATATTTATACTTTATCATCACAACGTATTTTGATGTTTATCGTAGTGAGATTTTTGATAAAACTCTTTCAAACAACTTTTTTTTGGAGGGGGGAAGTCCAAAAAAAGCTAGGGAAAAAAAACTTTTATAAAATTATTTTTTACTATTTTTTTTCAGAAACTTTATAAATTCATTTTTGTATTCTGAAATTAATTTGTTATCTACTAATTGAGGATAAATCCACGTAGTATGAAAAATATTTCCTTCTAAACATACTATTTTTAGTTCATTTTCTTTACAATTAAACATTATATCCCATCCAAAACTAAAAATATGTCCAAATTTTCTTATGTGAAGCTGTTGTAATCGAAACATCATTTTATCTAATTCAACACTTTCTAACTTTGATAAATGGTTGCATTTTTGATTATCGCATAATCTAACAGTTCCACCATGAATACGCTGTGATGCTATTTTATTTTTAGTTTTATTTATATACTCTGATAAATAAAATCGTGAACCATCATATAATGAGACAAATCTAAAATTCCGAATATACTTAGATTTACAATCAAACATAAGTTCTTGAACTAAAACATTATTATATTTATTAATATCAATATCTCTGCCTTTAACTTTATGTATATCAAAACCTAAAGCTCCATTTATTGGTTTAATAATATAATGTTTATATGGTATAATTTTTTTAACTATAATAGGTTTATTATTTCTAATTACTAAATATAGATCTGGATGATTTATGTTTTCTTTTTTAAATAAATTATTCCAAAAATATTTATTATTTAATAAATGTGTATATGCTGGAAAATGTTCGTATAAATATGAACTGTATATACTTCCCTCACTAACTTCTTCAAAATAACCTTTTTTTTTAAAGGGTACTATTAAGAATTTCATTATAGTCTCAATTTTGGTAAATAATGAAACATCTGCATTTGAATTTGTAATATTTATATTTTTTAATAGCAAATATAATGAATACCTATCTAATAAATCTAATTTATAATAAAAAACTATTAAATAAATTAGAAATATAATAAAAACCATAGTTACTATTAAAGAATATAAAAATATTTAATTATATTATATGGTAAAGTCTAAAAAAGCTAAAAAAATATCTAATAGTTTAATGAAACATTTTAAGTTAAATAAAGAACAAAAGGTAAGTAAAACAAATACAATGAAAAAAAGATGCTATAAATTATTAAATCCATGGGATGATATATTAAGTCAAGGACTATTAAAAAATCCTAAAAAGTTTTCTAAAAATCAACATAATAGATGGTGCAAAATACATAAAAAAGCTAAAAAAACCCATACTTGCGTAAGAGAGGCGGATACTAAAAAAGAATTTAAATTATCGAAATGGGATAAGTTTTGTAAAAAAAATTAATCACGTTTGTATTTTTTCTTATGATTATTAACAAATCCTAATTTACCTATTTTTTCATATTCACGAATATATCGTAATAATTTTTGTCTATCTTTTTTACTATTTTTTCGACATTCAAACCCACAATCTTCTCTACATATTTTTATAATAGAATTGCATTTGTCTTGAAATGTCACTCCAAGTGTTGGTGTTTTTTTAGAAGATACTAATGTTTCTTTTAATTTTTCATCAATTAATGAATAATTAATAGATTCATTTAAATCTTCATCTAAATCTTCATTATCTGTTTTACCAGAAAAATATCTATAAGAAACACCACCAATAAGAGCAGTTAAACCAGAACCAACTATATAGGAAATTAATGCCATATATAATATTTTTAGATAATAAATATATCTATTTATTTTTTAGTTTATATACTTTAACTACTAAATTAATTTTATTTTATATTTATTTTTTAGTTTGTTACCTTATTACGGAGAAACGCTATTATATTCATAAATTGTGTCTCCTTCTTTAGATCTAAACATTAATTCATCTACATCCCTTAATTTCTTTTTATTTAAATCTAATAATTCATTATCTATAGCTTTATTTTCTGTTTCAAAATTATATTTAGGACATAAAACCTCTGGAATATAATTTTTTAACATTGATAAACTAATAAATTTTTCTAAACTCCTATGCAATAAAAATAAAAAAATTAATACTAATACCAATATAAATATAATTACCATTTAATAATTAACAATATTTTATTTTTTACCACCCTTCTTAACTACTTTTTTAGCATTTTTCTTTTGTTCATCTTTTTTAACTACTTTTGTTACTTTTTTCGTTGTCTCTTCTTTAGCCTCTGGCTCTTCTTTAGCCTCTGGCTCTTTTTTAGCCTCTTCATTAGTCTCATCTACAGGTTTAGACTTGTATTTTGACTTTTCATCATCACCAAGTTCCTTCCAAAGTTGTCCTGCTTTTACACTAACTAGAATACACATATTAGGTTTTTTCAGTTTTTTAGGCTCTCCCAGTCCCTTATCTTTATAATATTGTGAAACTGTATCTTCGTCCCATGTTTCTACACTATCATAATCAGAGAAATACTTTTCTTGAATAGATTGTCTATTCTCATTCAGCCAACTCATATATGCTGATGGTGCTCTTTTTGTTTTTTCTTTAGTCTTTTCCTTAGATTTTGTAATGAATTTGCTTAGAATTTCTTTCAAACTTTTTTCATCAATATCGTAAGTTCCAGCTTCGTTCTTAAATGATTTAAATGCTTCTAGTGCTTCCATGTTTTATAATATTAATATAATAAGATTTCCTCAAATCAATTTTGTTAAATATTAAACATATTACAGTAAGAATCACATGCACCTACTAAATATTTATATTTATCTGACATTGAATTTTCTTCATTTTTAAAATTACTAATTTGTCTTTCAAATTCTTTTGATTTTGTTAATAATTTAGCTTGTTTATCATCTGTATATAAATCAGTAAATTTAGCTTCTAAATTTTCTGGTGTGGCTATATCTTCGCAAGTTATATTTGATGGTAAACATGGTTTGGTAGCAGATATACTAGAACATAATTTACACATATTAGATCCATCAAATGTATCCATTTCTTCAATATTTGCACCACTTTTACCAACTAAATAACCTAAAACTCCTGCATGTGCTAAATTATCATCACCACTGTTTGCTGCTAATGGTGCTCTACCTAAATTACAACTAGATTTATCTCCTCCTATAGATTTATCTCCTCCTACATACATGCAATTATTAGGATTAAAATCAGGTTTATTATTACCATTAGGATGATACGTCTTATTTTCATTTGAGTTATTACATACTGTAGTTGGTACAGCTAATGATGTAGTAAATAGTTCTTTACGCAATAAACAATATAATACAAGGACTATTATAATAATCAATAATACCGAATTAACACCTTTAATATCTAATCTCATTAATATTATATTATATTTTATTTAAAAATTTATAGTAAAATAATATATACTATGAATTCATTAAAATTAGTTAGACATTTGTCAACTATTAGTAAGCAACCTATTATATTATCATCTAAATATACTCCTTATAAATGTAAAGATATTCTACAAAATGAAACTATTTCTGTATTAGGTTATGGACCACAAGGAAAATCACAATCATTGAATCTAAGAGATAATAATCATAATGTTATCTTAGGACTTAGACCTGATGGAAATAGTTGGGATAAAGCTTTAAAAGATGGATGGGAACCTAATAAAAATTTGTTTAATATTGATGAAGCAGCTCATAAAGGTACTATAATTAAATATCTTATATCTGATGTGGGACAAATTCAACAATGGTCTACTATTAAACCATTTCTTTACACTAAAAATACACTATATTTTTCACATGGATTCGGTATTCACTACAAAAATTACACACATATTGATCCACCTCATGATGTTAATATAATTATGGTTTCTCCTAAATGTTCGGGTAAAAGTGTAAGAGACCATTTTTTAAGTGGTGAAGGCTTTACATCATCATTTGCTATTCATAATGATGTAGATAACGCACGAGAATTATGCATGGGAATAGCATTTGCTATTGGTAATAATTATGTGTTTGAAACTACGTTTGAAAATGAAGTTGTTAGTGATTTAACTGGGGAACGCTGTATTCTCATGGGCATGATTCAAGCGGCATTTTTGGCTCAATATAAAGTCTTACGAAGTAATGGACATAGTCCTTTGGAAGCATATCATGAAACAGTTGAAGAAGCATTAACGAGTCTTTATCCTATTATAGATGAAAATGGAATGGATTGGCTCTATAAAAATTGTTCTACTACTGCACAACGTGGAGCTATTGATTGGGCTAATGTATTTGAACCTAAATTAACTGATATGATACAAGACTGTTATGATAGTGTTAAAGACGAAACAGAAGTAAAACGCCTAATTGAATGTAATGAAGACCCTAATTATCAAGAAATTCTAAAAAGAGATTTAGATGCTATTTCTCAACAAGAGATGTGGCAAATTAAACAAGAAATAAAAAAATTAAAATCGAATCATAAATGGAATGGCTTTTTACTTTAATTTGTTATCTATCATCTTTGATACAGACGTGTAAACACTATCAATTATTGGATCATCAACCGATACATTTAAACTATTAATATAATTTAATATCTTTTCTTTTAGAAATAATACATTTCCTTTATCATAATACGATAACTTCTTATTTTTCTTTAAATATTTGTTTATATTTTTGTAGTTTTTCCTAATTTTTTTCATCAAAATATTATTATCATATTTCTCTATTTTTTTTAAAACACTATCAACATCATTACCTAATTTAGAAGATTTAGAACTTGTAGAACCAGTTTTTTTCTCAAATAATACAAAATTTTTAATATAAAATACTATTCCAAATGATATTATTATCATGTAGATTAAATTCATTTCTTTTAATCCATACTTTAGAAAAATAAAAACAAATAAGACATAAAGTACATATTTCATATCTAGATTCATACTATTAATATAGAAATTTATATAAATTATAATCATTAGACTTATTTATCATAAAACATAGGACCTCTTTTCCATTTACATCTCTATAAATATCATAAATTTTATTAACTTCTGTTGACCCATACAATTCTATCATCTTCTTTTTAGCATTTGCCTCACAATCAGTTAAATCTCTTTTCAAATTATGTGTATTGTAGGACATAAATAATAGTGTATCTAAATTTTGATGATGTCCAAGATATTTTACAGCGGTTTTCTTCAAAAATAATGGCTTTGAACCATGTCCAATTTCATTTACTTTAGCATACACTAAAGCTTTATTAGGGGTTTTACCTTTACCGTAAATACCATTGTACGACATTTTGATTGCTTAACCAGAAATCAAAAATATATAATCAATTTTTATTATTTAAATTTATTAAAACCATCTAAATCTATTATCTCAACTCCCATTATTTTAGCCTTTTTTATTTTACTTGAATTACTTGCTTTATCTTTCACTATCAAATATTCAGTTTTTAAGTTAACATCATTTTGTATAATACCTCCATTTTTAGAAATACACTCTATAATTTCAATGTCTCTAAATCCTGTCATTACAAAATATTTTCCATCTATATTTTGATTTTTATTTACATTTACATTAGTATTTTCTTCAGCTTTAACATAATATTCTAAATTTAAACCACTCATAAATGTTCTAAATCCATCAAAATTATCGATAAATTGCTTTCCAGTTTTTACTTGAAACCCATCAATATTCACTATTTGATTTAGTGTTATACCATCATTCATTAAATCCGGATACACATCTAATATTTTCTTTATCCTCTTCAAACCATATCCACTATTAAATTCTAAACTTGCCACCATCAATAAACCTAAATATATTGGTTTACTTGTTATTCCATGTATAGATTCTATTATTTTAGATGCTAATGTATCTTTGAATCCATCTATAGCTAATAATTGGGCTTTATTTAAATCTAATATAGAAGATATTGTTTTATAACCATGTTCATATAATTTTGATATTAACCCAATACTCAAATAATCTATTTTTAATGTCTTAATAAAATGTATAATTTTTTTCTTAGACATTTCACTATCTTCTCCTATTGATTTACAATGTAGTTTATTAACACTCCACACATACCCTTTGCCTTTGCCAGGCATTTTAGGATATGTACTACTAATTATTTCTGTTAAATATGGTATCACATCGCCACTAAGAGTAACCCGAATCTTAGTTCCAGGTCCAATACAATTATTGAATATATATTTGCCACTAAATCCAGTGCAGTATTCTACGATTGACCCTAAATCTATTTTATCAAACTTTATTCTTGGAATTAATATACCATACTTAGATGTACCCCATTCTACATCCCTTACAATTGTTATTTTACCATAATTATTAGACTTGAATGCGATACTATTTTTAGGATTTCCTTTAACACGAGGATACATTATATTATGTGTAAGTATTATTCCATCTATATCATAGTTTGATGTTTTACGAAAATGATTTAATGTATTCAACACATAATTATCATCTTCGTTTTTCCATTGGATCAATTGACTATAATTTACACGTTTTTTATTTGGTACTTTAAAGCCTAACTCTTGTGCATATACAAGTTGATCATATGGTGTCAATTCAGGATTTATCACTTCAAATACCACAAAATCTAATAGTTTTAATGATTCAACACCATATTTTAATGCAACTAAACCATTTACCATACTCCGTGCCGAGGTGTAATTTCCTCTGTGTTTTTCAAAATTATCTTTTGATATAATTAATTCTCCTCTTAACACTATTTTTCCGGTATTTATATTAGGTAAATCTAATTTGGGTATTATATTACTTATATTACGACCTTGCTCTCCATTACCTCTGCTGTACATAGTTATTTTACCATGGTCATTAACATATAATGCCGATATTCCATCTAATTTATCAGATATAACAAATTTAGAATCAATTGGATATTTAGTTAACCAAGTAGTAAGACCGTCTTTAGTTTTTATTTTATTCATGCTTCCCATAAAATATGGTAGCACTACTTTATCCTTTGCTGGTATAGATGTATCTGAACCAATATTTGTTAGCAACATATTAGATTTATCACGTTTTTCCAATTGATCTATTAAAATATCATATACTTCATCACTTATTATAGGTGTTTCATCGCTGTAATATTTATCTGATGCTAATGTTAATACTTTTTCTAAATCATGGATTGATGCTTTTTCTGAAAACTGCAATGGATTAGTCTTAATGTATTCTAAATTCATTATTCATTTAATGAACTTTATATTTAAATAAGTTTAATCAATTTTATTTAACTCTATAATACAATGTTAGTTCTATTGAGTCATCTTTTTTACCAATTGCTATCCAATATAAATAATAGTTACTATATTTTTTGAACCAGCTTTCAATATTATCTGTTTTACACTTGAATATTTTAAGAAGACTTACTATTTGTTCTTTATAATCGCTTATTAAATATTTGTCTATGGCAATTAAATAAAAATTTAGATTGAAATCTGTTTTCTGATCATATTTCTTATACACTACTATTTCTTCTTCTAAATTAAATAATGTGTATAGAGCATTACTTCTTTCATTTCCAACAAATCTATCTAATTCAGGCTTTTTAAAGAACTCATCTGGCTTATACACTCTTATAGTATAATTATTATTAGCTTTCTCTATACCATAAATCTCTTCATAATTATTAATATACAATTTAGATATTTCATTTGAGCCAAAGGCCAAAGCAAATTCATTTTTGTCCATTTTTTTAAATAGCTTGTTGTAAAAATAGATAAGTTTACTATCTACCTTGTATTTTTTAAATTGCTTTTCAACATCTACATCTTTAGTCATATCAAATGCATACAACTTTCTAGTATCATCATAAGGTTTATGTGTGCTGAATTTAGCCGAATACTCTATATAATGGTAATCTTCATTGTAATATTTAGTATAATATATAAAACATAGTATAAGTATAAGTATTAGTATTAATAATTTCATATAATTAACTTTTATAAAAAGTAAGACAAAAGAAACTTTTTCTTAAATAAAACTTTTTGAAAAGCTTTTTAAAATTGATTTAAACTTTAAAAAATATTGACAAATAAAATTTACAATATATAATGAGTGACTATAGTTTTATGAAATCCGGTTTGGGGAGTGGTAATGAGCCATCTAAGAATACATTATCGTCTAACGATATTGAACATATTGAAATTCTGTTATCCTTATTTATTTCAAATGCTATTACTAATGCATCAAAATATGTTACACATTGTTGTCGTAATGGTGTTTCTAAAATAGATATTAATTATGCTCTCAAATATGAGGTGTTTGAGTTTTTAAATAACAAAAATATTAATGATGATATTCAAAAAGCAACTGAAGATTATAATGACTATTTAGAAGAACTTGAAGAAACAGAAGAAACAGATAATAGTGAAGTTTCTATTGATGGCGAAGGTAAAGCTGATGCTGAAGCTGAATCTGCATTCATTATTCCGGATGAAGAAGTAGATGAATTTGTGCGAATAAATCCAGAATTAATTTGTGATGGCAACCGAGAATTTATTGAAAAATTCCACAAACATTATGATAATTGGGATAGTTGGGAACCAGAATCACCACTTGATAAAATTCTTAAAAATGCTATAAATAAAATAGAAGTTTAAATCATTTATACTATCAAAGAACCTAATGTACTTTTTAATTTTGTATATTTTACATCAATTTCATCTTTATCGTTTGTTAATTTTTTATATTCTTTTTCAATAGTAGTTATTTTACCTTTTAGATTTTTAATTTCGACACATAGTCCTTTTTCATATTCAGAACATTTTGTATTTTTTATAACTTGAGCTTCTAGAAGTTTAATCCTTTCATTTAGTGCTTTATTTTCGGTTAATGCATTATCAATAATATTATCTTTATGTTCTATAAGATCTGATATAGAAATATCTTTTTCACTTTCGCCAACATTTTCTATCTTATCTGCCCAAAAATCATTAAACCATTTCTCATAAATCATAAATATGACATAATCTCGGTGTTTACTATCCCTTAAAATACTGTAATCTCCTGTTGTAAACATGTTAAATATATTAGGGTCATCACTTAACTTATCCTTTATTACATTCTCACGCATCTTTGCATTAATAGTATTATTTCTATGTGCAAACTCATCGCGTTTTTTACCCTTTAAGGCATTATGACATTTTTGACAACATGCTAATTTTTCATCATCCGTCTCTGATTCTATACTTGTATCACGGCATTCTTTGGGTAACGTTTGGTAATTATAAGCATTTGTTTTCTTTTCAAACATATCTTTTTCTTCATTCAATACAATCATATTAAATGATTCCACATCATAACTCGTATCTAGATTATATTTACTTCTTGCAGTGTTATTTTGGGTATGAACATTTATCAAAATTTCTATTTTATAAAAAGTAGAACTAATGATATCTATTTGGTTATCAAACATTTTCATATCATTTTTTCGAATACACTTTAATTGAAACCTCTGATCAAATGGTCTACCTATATTAGCATTACTTAAATCATATTGATTTATTACCTCGTAATAATTTAAATAATTACTGATTACTTTTAGATTTAATGTAATTAATCTAATACCATTATTTGATCCATTATAATTTATTTGATTACTAAATGATATACTACCTAAAATACCTACTATATATTCATCTTCTCTAAGTAATTTATCGGCATTTAATTTAGACACATTATTAAAAAATCCTTCATATTTACATATATCAGTCCATAACTCGGGGTTTTTATTAAAATTATAATTAATAGTGTCACTATCATTAATCTTTCTATAAAGAGATAATTTACCTAATTCATACAGAAAATCTTTTCTATATGAATCAGTTTGTGTATATTTAAATTCCTTTAGTTTTTGTGCCATTTGAGATTTAATTTCCAAATCAACTTTATTTCTAAGTGATATTTCATCTTTTTTAAATTTTTCTTCCAAGTCTTGTAAATGTGTATCTAAATGTTGATATAATCCACGTATCATTTAATATTTAATTAATGCAATATTTGTAAATTCAATTTTACAATTATCAAAAATGCTATAAATAAAATAGAAGTTTAAATTAAATTTTTAAACCAATTGCTCCAAGATTTAGATTTATTTTTTTTAATTTTTTTCTTTGATTTCTTATTCAATTTATTAGGTTTTTTTTTTTTTTTTTTTTTCTTTTTTTTTTTAATTTTTTTTTTTGATTTTTTTTTTAATTTTTTATGTTTTTTTTTATTGATTTCTTTCTTTTTAATGCTAAATATTTTTTTTTCTTTTTGGAATTTATCATAGGTTTCTTTACATAATTTAGTTTTACATTTTCCGTTACATATAAAATATGTTTGCCCTCTAAAAGTACACCAACAATCTTTCGGTCCAACCATTTTAGAGTAATCCTCTAATGAACCATTACCAACAAAACTACTACTATTAAATACCACATAAATATAATATATTATTTCTACTTAAAAATAAATTATATGTTATATATGTAGACACCGTGTCCGAGTGGTTAAGGAGATGGACTTGAAATCCATTGGGCTCTGCCCGCGCAGGTTCAAATCCTGTCGGTGTCGATGCGAAGATTATATGGCCGAGTGGTTAAGGCGAAGGACTGCTAATCCTTTGGGCTCTGCCCGCGCAGGTTCGAATCCTGTTATAATCGCATTTTTGTTCTGTTAGTGTAGATGGTTATCACGTTTGCTTTACACGCAAAAGGTCACTGGTTCGAATCCAGTACGGAACTAACTTTATTTCTTTAGTTTTTCACTATATTATATATGGTCTTTAAAAAATTGATTTTTGATTTGTGTTAATTTAACTGTTACAAGTCTAATGACTAAAATGAATACTTTGTCTTTGTGTTGGCATCTTCTTACTATTGTAGGAGAACTTCCCGAAGAACTTATTATAAAAATTCTTTATCAGTTCGGAGGTCTTAGGCATCCAATAGTGAATATGTTGAATGAACATACTAAGATAGATATGTTTGAAGAATTGCAAAAATTACCTTTTAGTAAATCTATTTATAAATTCTATATCAATCAAGAAAAATATAGTGCATTGTTTGGATTAAATATTGTAAACTATATTAATAATAAACAATTAAGTTATTTCCGCGAATGCAAATCATACGTTCATTATGAAAATCCAGGATACTTTATTCATCGGCAGTTTGGTAGATTATATTACAATGTGTTAAATGACAATGATTCAGTTGAAACAAAAGTTCATGTTGATTGGAAACTTAATAGAAGTAAGATTATGTTAAAAACTTTACGAGATAATTATAAAGGTGTTTATAGAAAATTATTAATGATTAAAACACACAAATATTTGCCACTAAATGATATTAAAAATTATAATAGTTTTACGCATAAGTTAATGTGTTTTGAAAAAGATATGAGAATTTAAATTATACAATTCGTTTTCTTCTTTTTAGACGGTTTTTCAATTAAAGGTACAAATCTAACATTTAAACAATGACTATTAAAAACTTTACCCTTTCTATTCTTTTTTATTATTTTATAAGAATTTCCTACAGGTATTATCATAATACCATTATTATTTAATTGTTTTAGTAATTGTTTTGGGATATGTTCTGGTGCTGCACCAACATGTATAACATCATATTTAGCGTGTTTTCTATGACCTAACCATCCGTTACCACAAACGATTTCTACATTATTATATGGATTTGTTCCTCCTAAATGACCTGGTAAATAGTTATTATATTTTTTCATATTATTAATTGTTAAATCAACTAATTCAGAATATATATCTATGGCTACCACTTTACTTGATGGATTTTTATTCACTTCTAATAATTTACAGAAACATGCTATAAGATAACCACTACCACACCCAACATCAAGAACTCTATTACCTGGAATGCATGAATGTATTAATGTTTCTAATGCTTTACCGTGTATATGTGGAGCACTAATCGTTTGATTTAATTTTAATGGCTGGGGACTATCTATCAAGGGATTTGTATAGCCTATAAAATCTTTACGATTTATGTCTTTCATTATAGATACTACCTTTTCATTATTAATAATATGTTTATTATACAAATGGTCTACTAATTCATTATTGGTATTAAATTCATTTCTAAATAGTTTAAATTTTTTTGTTTTATTTAATGATTTTAAAGGGTTCTGTTTAGGCTGATTAATACTATCCATTAATATATTAATATATTAATATATTTTATATTAGTATGACTATAATCTTACTATTAATTATATTTTTATTACTAATATATCTAAATAATAAAGAGAATTTTAACATTAATAATTATAATGTATATATGAATTATAGAGATTTAATAGATAGACGAAATAGATTTCCATATAAAATATCTGATAATTGTTTTGTAGATAAATTTAGACGATGTATTGGAGATAAACACAATTGTCAAATGTGTGCATTAGAACAATGTAAAGGTCCACCTATGATTTCTGGATCTTACCCCTTTTTTTAAGACTATTAGGTTTCTTCTTAAGCTTCTTCTTAGCCTTTTTCTTAGACTTCTTCTTAGAGTTTTTTTTTATATTCACTATTTTCCACAGGTTATTATTTTGTTTCGTACCCATTTTACCTTTTATATTATTTTTATTTTGAAATAATCTTAAAAATGATTGTTTAGATTTTATAGGGTTATTATTTATTTTTTTTTTGCTGGATTGATTTTGTGATATAATACTTTTTTTGCCATCATAAAACATAGATGAAGTAGCAGAATAACTGTAAGACTGTGAATTCATATAATATATTGAGAAAATATAAAATTGATATAAATATTATTAATTATTTATAATTAAAATGTCTTCTACATTATCTCTATATTGGAATTTGTTGGATAATATTGGCAAGTTACCCGATGAACTCATTGTAAAAATATTATATGAATATAATGGTCTTAAACATCCAATAGTAAAATTACTATATAATGAAACTAAAATAGATGAATATGAACGGCTAAAAAATATACCATTTAGCATAAGTATTCAAAAACACTATTATAAATATGGATTAAATGATAATCTAATACATATAATGAATAACAAACAAAAGTATTATAAACTTCATTTTTTAACAAGCTATATTAATTGGAATGATCCTGGTTATTTTATTAGGAGAGAAAAAGGTAGATTATACTATAATGTGTTAAATGATAGATTAAATGTAATTAAAACTTCTTATATGAATTTATGGAAACTAGAAAGAAGTAAAAAAATAATTGAAAATATAAAATGTAGATGTGGCAAATGCTTTGTTAATGATTTTGGAACTTTAAATTATTTAAATATTCTTTATAATAAACATAGTGATTATGTTACTATACTAAATGAAATTGAAATACATTATAATATAAATCATTGGATTTGTAATCAATGCTATAATATAGCATTCAATCACTGGAAACCAGATATATCCAATATATAACTAATCTATTTTCTTCGATTCATTTATTATCATTATTTCTGTTTCATCTTCTATCTTATCCTTTATATTACTTGCATCATCGTCAAAGTTATTTTGGAAATTAATATATTTTTTATTTGGTTTATTTTCACTATGATATACATCATCATGCGTAGTATCAATCATTACATAACTTTTATCAACTATATCTTTTACTACTGACTTCTTTTTCCTTATTTCCCATATTGGATCATTCCATACTAAAGCAAATGGTTCTTTTTTATTTGTTATTTTTACATTGTGGTTTTCAGGATGTTCTTCGTTAAAATGTAGCATCTTTATTAAATCTTGAATACTATCATATGGCCTATCCAATAATATAGCAATTTTTTCTGCTGTTAAATAATCGGTGTTTTCTTTTCCATAATTATTAACCACAATAATATTATTAGTATTATTATTGTTATGTGTTGTATTATTAATAGTACACATTTTATCCATCATTTTTTCTATTTTCTTTTCTAACTTTTTCTAATTTATGTATTTTATATTTCATTGTTGATGGATTTTCTTTACATCTATGTATCTCATGCCTTCTTTTGTTAGCATAAGTTATAAATTTAGAATTGCAATAATCGCACAAAAAAGGTGGCTCTTTTTGGCTCTTTTGTGGCTCTTTTTGGCTCTTTTGTGGCTCTTTTTGGCTCTTTACCATAGCCGATAAGGAACATTCAGTATTGGTAAAATGTTTCTTAGTATTAAGGTGTCTATTTAAATCTGTTTTCAATTTAGAAGAAAAATTACACGGTTCACATATAAATAACTTCATATTATATAATATAATTATAATATTTAATTTCTTTAAATTATAATTTTACATATTTTTACATATTTTTACATATTTTTACATATTTTTACATATTTTTTACATATTTTACATATTTAATATTTCTATTATTTTATCTTATTCGTTATGGTATTAATCTATATATTTAAATTTAATAATTATAAGAAACATATATAACTATTACTAAAAAGAGCCAATAATCAACTTTTTTTTGGAGGGGGGGGGAAGCCCACAAAAAGTTCGTGAAACTTTTTTAAAAGTTTATTTAAACTTTTTTTAAAAAGTTATTGTAATGATTACATTGAAAAAACAATTGGAATTTAATACTAATTTTATAAGCTATTTTAAAAATTTGATGTCCCTACATAATATATCATCCGATAAATTATTAACTAATTTTAAAGCATTTGAACAAAATAATATAGTTGATGTAGACGAAATATCGATGATAATACTTAAGTCTATGCTTGATATACCATATTATAAAGAATTAAAAGAAATTAATATATTAGTAAAATTTAGAATTTTAATACAAACACTAGAATTAATTAAAAGTGATATAATAGATTATAATCTTATAAATAAACTGGATGAATTAAGAAAGTCTCATTAATGAATTATGGTGGAGCTCTTGGTTTGATATCACTCATAAATTTAGGAGACAATAACAAAAATATAAATGCTATAATTGTTCCTAGTATACTATACCATGGATAGGTTTTGAGGAAACCTGGTATATTATTCATTACTTCTGTATCTACTTTGTCTTTTGATTTATGATGATTTAATATACATAACAAATTAACGGCTGTGTATATAAAAAATATCATAAAATTACTTCCTGAAGCTAATTTTTCAAGTATACCTTTCCCTAAAACAACCAATATACATACTGCTACAAAATATGTTATAATAGCATATATAGGCATCGTTTCAAATGTAGATTTTGGTGCATTATTTACTTCATTTTCAGTTGATTTATTAGACGAAAATGATTCAAATAATTTATTTGCTGGTACTAATTTTTGTAAATATGATGGTGCCAATTTCAATACTGATAATTTTTGTAATAATCTAGAGCTTGAAAATACTTTCATAAACATTGTGGAAATCATACATAATATAGCTAAAGCATTTACAATATCAACACCACGTTTTCCTGCTACTGCAGAGAATGCTTCAGCAAATGGATATACACTGTTTGAGGCTTTCTTTAATCCTAATATGGATATTATAGAAATAGTCACAATTAAATACAATATGGTTGATATTGAAACTGATGCTACTATACCTTTTGGAATATCTTCTCTATTTTGTGCTTCTTCGCTAAGTTGGACTACAGATTGAAATCCATTAAATGCAAATATACTTATAAATGCTCCTCTGAAAATTCCAGGCACTGTGGCTTGTGTTTTACCTGTAAAAAACTTATTATCACTAAAATTTTTGTTATATTTTAATGCTATTACTCCAATCGATAAAAATGCTAATGTAATAATACTCATAGATGCTTTATTAAATATTTTAGTATATTTAGTACCAATTATATTTACTAATGTAGGAACTAATATCAATATAAAGCAAACAACATAATTATTTATTCCAAATTTATATGCTTCTATAATATCTTTCATTCCGGTAATAATTGTTGCACCACCAAGCACTGTTAATAATACAACTGCGTAAATAACTATATTGGCAAAATATTTGACTAATCTATTTCTCCATGATGTTTTTGGTTTATTTTTATCTGTTAATATATTCATTATCCACGCATATTCTGCTTCATTTTTTGGATACTCGTAATTTAATCTTGCAAAACTTAATCCAGTTAATATACTTATAATAAAACCTAGAACAAAAGCACCCCATGAATATCCTTTAGAATATCCCATTATATATGGCATAAGTGTAAAAATACCAGCACCAATAATAAAACCATATCCTGCGAAAACTAAATCAACAAATGAAAGTGCTCTATTATATTTATTTTTATGTTCAACCATTTATATATATATCATATATTAAAAATTAATGATAAAAAGTATATTTTTATTTTCTAAAGTTTAAAATTGATTTAAGCCTTAAAAAATTTATTTAATATAAATGAACTATTGTAAAGTTGACTATTGTAGATTTTCTAATACTCATACAACTCAATATCATAAATGTGGAACATGTAATCAAACTGGTCATGGACAAATAGAATGCGGAAAACCTAATAAAATTTCTGCACTAAGAATATTTGACGATGATTCTCTTGATATAGATGAACAATGTACAGTTCCTCACTGTCCAGATAAAACTACACACACATATAGTTCTCATATATGTTTGAAATGTGGGCGCAGACATCCTGAACAAGAATGTATAATTCAGTTATTAGATGTTTCAGCAAATAGATATCATTTAGATAAATCACAAATTGAAGATTATTTTAGTAATACTAATAATAGTAATAAGTTTATTAAAATTTATGCCGGTATGGGATGCCAATTATTTATGTGTCTAAAAAATCAAGACATTATGACGTTGTTTATGCATCAAGATTGTTATGGTCAATATGGTTCAGAAACCGATGATACCCCTATTCTTGATGACTTTATATATAATGGATTAATTGATGGAACAGATGAATATAATAATCTTGTAAATGGTGTAGCAGACGCAGAAGATAATAAATATATAAAATGTCCTATATGTAGGACTGATATTGATTTTGATAATATAGGTCCCATATTTGGATCAACCGATAAATGTGTTATTTGTTTAGAGAATAATGTAGAAATTTATTTTCCTGAGTGTGGGCATGCTAATACTTGTAACATTTGTTTTGAACAATTAAATGCATAGTTTTATTAAAACTTTTTTAGCAAAACTTTTTTAAAGTTTTCTTTAGTTTTGTTAAAACTTTTTTAAAGTTTTCTTTAGTTTTGTTAAAACATTTTTAAAGTTTTCTTTAGTTTTGTTAAACTTTTTTAAAGTTTTCTTTAGTTTTGTTAAAACATTTTTTAAAGTTTTCTTTAGTTTTGTTAAAACTTTTTTAAAGTTTTCTTTAGTTTTGTTAAAACTTTTTTAAAGTTTTCTTTAGTTTTGTTAAAACTTTTTTAAAGTTTTCTTTAGTTTTGTTAAAACTTTTTTAAAGTTTAAAATTGATTTAAATATTACTTATAAATAACAATTATATTGATACTTTATTATGACTAAAAACAATGAAACCTATATTAGAACAAGAGGGAAAGACAAACAAAAAAATACATTTAATAAATATGGTAAATATACTAATAAAGGTATAAGACAATTAGAAGCAATTAAAGCCAAAACTTTAGAGAAAGAACAAGTTAAGCTAAATAATTAAAAAAAAATTGAATTAAAGATATATAGTGTTTTTTATTTAATATGAAAATTGATAACGAAATAAAGCTGGATTTTAGCGATGTGCTTTTTAGACCTAAACGTTCTACATTAAGTTCGCGTAGTGAAGTTTCTCTAGAAAGAACCTTTAATTTTAAATTTAGTAAACAATCATGGACTGGCATTCCAATTATATCTAGTAATATGGATACTATTTCAAGTATTGATATGTTTAAAGCTTTATCTAAACATAAATGTTTAACATGCTTACATAAATATATTAATATAATTGATGTTGTTGACGCATGCAATGAAGGACATGATCCAAATTATTTTATTTTAAGCACCGGAATTTTAGATAAAGACTATGATAAATTAAAAGAAAATTATGATATTCTTAAAGCCTATAATATACCATTGAAATTCATTTGTATAGATGTAGCAAATGGATATATGTTTAAACTCATTGATTTTTGTAAGAAAGTTAGAAGCGAATTTCCTAATGTTACATTAATTGCTGGTAATGTAGTTACGCGAGAAATTGTAGAAGAACTAATTATATCCGGATTGGTAGATATTATTAAAGTTGGTATTGGTAGTGGTGCTGTTTGCACTACTCGTCTTAAAACAGGTGTAGGAATGCCCCAATTTAGCGCAGTATTAGAATGTAGTGATGCTGCACATGGTTTAAATGGTATGATTGTTAGTGATGGGGGTATTTGTCATCCTGGAGATGTTAGTAAAGCTATTGGTGGAGGAGCTGATTTTGTCATGATTGGAAGCATGTTAGCTGGACACACTGAATGTCCAGGCGACCTCATTGAAAATGAAAATGGTGACAAATTTAAATTATTTTATGGTATGTCATCGGATACTGCAATGAATAAACATCATGGAGGAGTTGCCAAATATCGGTCTAGTGAAGGGAAAACAGTAAAAGTGCCCTTTAAAGGAAGTGTTGAAAATACAATCCAAGATATATTAGGAGGAATGAGAAGCACCTGCACCTATATAGGTGCCAATAATCTAAAAGATATAGGTAAATGTGCAACATTTGTTAGGGTGAATAACCAAGTAAATACTTTTTACAAATAAGTTAATACTTTTTACAAATAAGTTAATACTTTTTACAAGTAATTTTATTATTTATTAAAAGTAGTCAATACTTTTTACAAGTAATTTTATTATTTATTAAAAGTAGTCAATACTTTTTACACGTAAGTTAATAATTATAAAAAATTAAGTAATGTATTTTTAGTTTATGGAACATAATATTTATGTGGAAAGACAGAATGGCGATTTATGTCGGCTTCATTCTATAAATGCTTACTTTGGATATAAAAAAATAGATGACAAAGAATTTTTAAAATATTGTAGTGAATATGATGAAGTCATAAAAGGACTGAAAACTGTATCCATGGATGGATTCTCTGAGGGACGATGTATTATAAGTTATATATTAGATAAGCTAGATAAACAATATGTGTATCTAATACCAATCAATTCTTATAATGCAGCAAGAAATCACATTGATATAGAACGATATAATAAATTGATTAAGTTAATTAATGGTTTTTTTGAATTTAACAAAGGGCATGTATGGTTTAATAAAAAAATGAATGGAAATTGGTATAAGATTGATAGCATTAGTGGTGTGAATATGATTAATATTCCAAGTATTAGGAAAAATGGAATTCTATTAATTATAGATGGTAAACATTTGTATAATGAAATTTTTTATTATTAAAATCTTGTTGATAAAAGTAATAAAAGTGATACAGTTGATAAAAGTGATAGTAATATTCAAATCATTTTTATTAATTTATACTATGCTTTAAAGAATATTAAACTAAATAACACAAAAGATGAAAAATACAATACATGCATAGAAAATTTTAGAAATATAAAGAAATCGTTAAGTGACTATGTAGAAAATGATAGGATAAATAAAAATAATGAAAAAAGTATTGAAACTATAATCCGGTTAATCAAATCATTTATTAACTCATAAGTGAACTCATTAATAACTTTATAATTAAAACCATGAACCAGGTTTTATTGCTTTTGTAGTGGGTTTATTTTCACTACAGCCACCCCATTTATAATTTATAGACGGATAATTAAATCCATTATGTATTTGGTCAAATGATGGTTGTAATCTAATTGGGTTTGTTTTCTTTGGTTGTTTCATATTTTTGTTACTTTCCCTTATTTTTCTAATTTTTTCTAGTTTGAAATTGATATAAATATATCCAAATATCATCATAATAAATATTAATAATAGAAAAATTAAATAGTGTAACATATATTAATAACAATGATAAAAATTAGATGTTAACAAGTATGCTTATCACATTTAATCGGGATAATAGTTAATGTGTATAAAATATAAGGTATAAGTTCTTCTATATCGTTTGTTTGATATATACTCTTATTCATAGTGTATGACAATATTAGGTTTTTAGTATGTATATTTTTAAAATTGTCTGTTATATATTTTTTTAGATCTTTAATAGTTTCTACATTATCGGTATTGTAAATAACGCTATTGTACAAGAAGCAATACATTGATTGTGTAAATGTTTAATTTTTTAAATGTTTAATTTTTTAATTATTCAATTTTTATTGTTTATTTTTTCTTTATTAGTAAACTATATTGAAATTTACAATATACACATTTGGCAAAACATAAAAGATAGTATATAAGTCTTCTAATTTTGTATTATTATTTATATCTAATTTATCATATGGCGTGTACTGCGTTTTATATTGTAGATTCCATTGTGTATCATTTAATACTTTAAAATTAAGATTTATTTGTATTTTTTTTAAATAACTATTAATTTTTGCTATATCATCTGGCTTAATAATATTTAAATTAAACTTATTATTATTATTTATAGAATATTTGCAGAATTTATACAATCCTTCTAAAAATACAATTAATAGCATCTCAAAATATATTTTTAAATCACAATTTTCAATTGTAACAATATCATTAGGTGAAATTATAGCATCATTATACAGGTTTTCAGCTATTTCATAGGCATCAAGACTTTTTTCAACCACATTCATATTTTATAGTTATTATTATTTTTTATACTTATAAACAAATCTTTATTAAATAATTAATGTATTACATAATTTTAATTATTTATTATTCTTTAGGCATCATATTCTTCTTAACGAATGATTTTATCATTAGTAAATCTAAAAAAGAATTGACAAATAGTGAACTACTAGATGAACTCCTCTAACCTTTTTAAGGAAAAAGGTTGGCCAAAAACTATTATTAACCTTTTTAAGGAAAAAGGTTGGCCAAAAACTAAACTTTTAGAAAAAGTTTTAACAAAAACACAATAGATTTGTTAAAAATTTGTTAAAAGTTTAGTTTTTTGGTAACACTTTTATTTGATCGGCAGGTATTCTACCTTTAAGCCATTTGAAGAAGCTTGCATCGTCCATGATGGGGATTTTGTCCCCTGGTCTTAAAGGACCTCCTTCAAGAAGATTACAACTATCTATTATCCTTTGCCCCACCATTCTTATGTCGGGTGTTGGATTGCATTCGTCATGCAATGCATCATATTCTTTATTTTTAGCTCTAGCTTTAGTAATCTTTATAATATCAGATTGCTTGTTACTGTTAGCAATCATTACTGCTAAAGTGACATCACCTGTACTGTCGGGGTTATTAGAATCCGTTACACCACTTTTAATGAGATGGGTCCAATATGTAATTTTGTACCTCCATTCCAAAATGGGGTTCCACTTCGCAAGGGCCTCTGCTCCGCCCCTTATTTTTCGTTTTGAGTGTAAATATTTATTTTTACGATTTAATCTTTTACTTCTTTTACTATTTGAACGAACTCTTTTTCTTAAAGTTCTTGAACGAACTCGTTTTGAACGATAATTTCTACGAATAACTCTTTGACCCATTTTATAATATAAGCATAGAAAAAAAATTTATAGTTTTTGTCTAAACTTTTTAAAAAGTTTATTTATTTTTGTCTAAACTTTTTAAAAAGTTTATTTATTTTTGTCTAAACTTTTTAAAAAGTTTATTTATTTTTGTCTAAACTTTTTAAAAAGTTTATTTATTTTTGACTAAACTTTTTTTTAAAAAGTTGTGTATATTTAATGAAGATAATTATTACAATTCTATTATTAGTTATAATTTGTTTATTAGTATATAATTTAATTAAAAAAGAGAAATTTCAAATAAAATGCCCCCCATTTAGTGTAAAATTAGGACCACAAAATTCATATAACTCTTTTTCTAAAGGACATTGTACAAATGCTTCGTTTGAAGGTGGTGAAAACTATGATTATGGTAATGATGATAGTAATAATGCAGAACCTGATAGATGTTTGGGAAATCAAAGCTACGTGAAAGCTAGCAATTCTCATAAATCTGATAGCAAATCATTTTGTCATTAAATAAGTAAAATTGATTTTTAATTTAATTTCCATTTTTTTAATATAAAATGGATTCCGTTGTTTTAGATGATACTTTTCCAAAAGACATTCAGCCAAAAGAAATTAAAATACCTTTGAAGACTCATCAACTTACATTATTGAAAAAATGTAGTGATTTAGAAAATTCAAGTCATAATCCGATTAAATTACACGATACAATTAATAATACTGAATCAGAACTTCAAAGCACATTTGGAATAATAGGAGATATTGTTGGTAGTGGGAAAACATTAACAGTATTAGCTCTTATCGCAAAACAAACTATGTTAAAAAATAAATTGCCTAAAATGATGAATAAGGGAACTATAACGTGTACTGAAAGATCATTAGTTGATTATGATGTAAAACCATATAATATTATTGTGGTCCCACACACTATTTATAAACAATGGGTCTCTACAATTGAAGATTATACTACATTAAAATATTTTGGAATAAATAACAAGAAATCATTTGAATCATTTATTGACATTTTTAAGAGCGATGAAAAATCTAAAGAATTTGACTCAACGATTATATTAGTATCAAATACAAGGTTTGCTGATTTTAATAGATTAAATTTACAATATTGGAATCAATTTAGCCATTATTCCCGATATATTTTTGATGAAGCAGATATGATGAAAATTGGCGGATCTCATTTTATTAAATGTTCTTTCATGTGGTTTGTTACTTCATCCTACAAATCATTATTGAACCCATATGTAAGAATTGTATGGAAAAATAGTAATGGCGAAACATCAGATTATTATAATTACACTGAGGGTTTTAATATTCGAAGTCGTGAAGGTGGATTAACACATAGTGGATTTATTAAAAATTATATGACGAATATTATTTCCGTTCCAAATAAATATAAAATACAACTCGTATTGCGAAATAGTGATGAATTTGTTAGAGCTGCATTTAATCTTCCGGACTATATTTCACATAGTATTAAATGTAAAACACCACATTATCTTAATATCTTAGATCAAAATGTATCTCAAGATATTATAAATCATATTAACGCAGGCGATCTTAAAGGTGCTATTGATAAAGTTGATTGTGCAAAATTTAATGAACATGATCTAATTAAAGGAATTACGCGAGATTTAGAAACTAAATTAGAAAATTTACAAATAGAATTTGATATGAAATCTAAGATGACTTTTAGCTCTGAAAAAGCAAAAGACGAAAGTTTAAAGAAAATTCATAGTAAAATTGGACATATAAAAGATAAAATTAATTCTATTCAAGATAAACTGAAAAGTTCTAAAATGTGTGCTATATGTTATGATGATTTAGATAACACAACTATTTCTCCGTGTTGTAATACCAAATATTGTTTTGGGTGTATTTCTACATGGCTACATCAAAATAAGAATTGTCCATTTTGTCGGGCAAAAATAGATTTCAATTCATTAGTTATTGTTACCGATGAAGTTAAAGAAGAAAAAACAGAAACAGAAGTTGAAGAACTGTTGAGCAAACTTGATAATTTGAAGACTATTATTGAAAAACAAATGACATCGCCAAATTTTAAAATGCTGATTTTCTCCGAATATTATAATTCGTTTGAACCCATTGAAGAGTTATTGAAATCGTATGGAATAAAATATGCTAATGTTATGGGAACAACCAATACAATTAATAAGACATTGAAATTGTATAAAGAAACTGAAGGACCTGATAAAATAGATGTATTGCTACTAAACGCTAATTATTGTGCAAATGGTATTAATTTAGAAAATTCAAGTGATATTGTTCTTTATCATTCTATGAATAAAGACAGGACTACACAGATTATAGGTAGAGGGCAACGGCCAGGTAGAACTGATACACTTACTGTTTGGAATTTATGCTATGACAATGAACTTTAATTAAGATTTAATTGATTTTTTATATTTATTAATATTAATGATACAATTAATTTTATGTATATTAATATTAATTTCCTTAATTATATATTCTAAATTTACTATTGAAAATTTTTATGCTACTACTGCTGCCGCTACTACAGCGGATTCTGCTACAGCGGCTTCTACAGCGGATTCTACAGCGGCTTCTACAGCGGCTTCTACTAATACTATACCTGCTAATACAAGTAAAATAGATAGTAAAAGTGTTAATGATGATGAAGAATGTGATTTTGATTATACAAAAAAAACATATGGTACACTTAAGAATTGCGTTATTGATTGTGATAAAAATGATAAATGTATTCATGATAATTGTATTGATAAATGTTGGACTGAACAAAATATAGCAAAACAAAATCAAGTAAATGATTTAACTAAATCAGATAGTGCTAATATAAGAGCATTTAGTGGTGATAGTAGTATAAAATTAACATGGGTTAAACCTCGAACTCTATTTGATATTGATAAATATTATATTGTATTATCTTCAAAAATTACTAATTTATTAGAAGTATATATATTAGAAGATAAAACCGAACTGGTAGAATATTATATAACAGGATTAGATAATGATGTTATATATGATGTGTTTGTAATTGTTAAAAATAAAATGGGATCTATAAGTGATAAATCTAATACTGAAACTGTATTAACACGTAAAGAAAGTGAATTTAAATTATTAAGAGCACGACCTATTGTGAATGATTCGATGGGAACTATAAGTAATCCTAATGAATCAAATAAATTCCAACAGCCATTATATAGTAAAAATATTGTGTATAATGATATTATAGAAACCTTAACTAAAAATTTAGGTTTTAAACCACCAAACGGAATTTATAATATTAATATATATTAATGTATATAATTCTAATAATTATTTTATTTATTATTAGTTATTTTGTATTAAATATATACGAAAAATTTCAAACAGTAGAAGAAATTGAAAATATATGCGATTATCCTCATTTAGATACATTACGTTATAAAATATATGAAGGTGTAGACGATAAAAAAATAAAAGTATTAGTGAATGATTATTTGAAACACTGCAAAAACCCACAAAATTTAGAAATTTCATTTAAAGATTTAATGAAACTATTGTATAATAAATCATCACGGACTTTTTCCTTTTAACCAATCAGGACAATTTTCAACATTCCAATTATCATTACCATTTTTATCTTGACATTTAACTTTAAAATCTAATTTAGCTCTGGCAGTTTCAAATATTTTTACCCATTTCTCTAAATCATCATAGTTTTTTTTTATTTTAGTATCTTGGTTGTTATCTGTAGCTTGTTGTGTTGCTTTATATTTGTTAAAATCTGCTTCTTTTAATACATCAGTAGATGATTCTTTTATTGATTGCTCTATTTCGGCAATTTTACCTGCATATCGCGTGTTTATAAAAGCATTACGGTGTTTATTTTGGTTGTTATCTGTAGCTTGTTGTGTTGTTTTATATTTGTTAAATTCTGCTTCTTTTAAAAAAACAGCAGATGAGTCTATTATTGATTGCTCTATTTCGGCAATTTTACCTGCATATTGCGTGTTTATAAAAGCATTACGGTGTTTATTTTGTTCGGAATCTTTAGTTTCTTGTTTTTCTTTATAGTTGTTAAAATCTGCTTCTTTTAAAAAACTAGCAGATGAGTAACCAGTAGATGAGTCTTCTATTAATTGCTCTATTTCGGCAATTTTACCTGCATATTGCGTGTTTATAAAAGCATTACGGTGTTTATTTTGTTTGTTATCTGTAGCTTGTTGTGTTGCTTTATAGTTGTTAAAATCTGCTTTTTTTAAAAAACCGTCTATTTTATCAGATAAATTTTGTAAATCGCTAGCGCTAGCTAATGTTTTTAATTTACTAACATCAATTTTAGAATTTAATTTTTTAACAATACCAATATCGTTTATTTCTTTTATTTTCTTTGCATTTGCATCAATATCGGATTTATTTGCAGAGGAGAAGACGCGACGTGCTGAAATTTGTAAACCAGTTTTACTGGCGAAATCATTGTGTAACTTATTCAATTTGTCAATTTCTCTCTTAAGTACTCCAAAATTGAATGCAATACGATTGAAAAATGTTTGAAAGTCTGATTTGTCAGTCATAATGAGATACTTTTCGTCGTCACCTGACCACTGACTTCCGTCACTATCTTTTTTAAGTCTAGAGTGAGTAATTTTGTCACCATATTTTAAACCTTTAGGCAAGTAGCCGTGAAGGGAACCGGGATTATAGACAAATTTTGAAATAAGTTGTTGATAGTCCGAATCAGACGAGAGAGCGTTGGTAGGGGGCATGTTATAAAAGTCATCCGTTGAAACTGTCTTCGGTGCGAATCCTTCTCTAGGCATTACTCCTCGCACACATTTAATAACAACTATAAGTAAAATGACTGATAATATAAATATTAATAATTTACTATTTTTCATTAATATAATATTAGAAAATAATATATAAATTATTATTAATGTATAAATTATTTATTCTACTATTTATAATATTCATAATAAACTATTTTTTATTAGGTTTTAAAGAACATTATATTGATAATATAGTTTTATGTGACAGTTATTTAAAAATTTTTAAAAATAATGAAGTTTTAAAAGAAATTCAAAAAGGTTGTCCTACTACTGCTGCCGCTACTACTGCTACTGCTGCCGCTACTACTGCTACTGCT
>Ga0115565_10000535_pt1 | contig 33056 bp, 32 predicted proteins | sample COGITO_mtgs_1105_FD_87199 | JGI IMG/M metagenome (GOLD analysis project Ga0115565, IMG submission 87199) | Pelagic marine microbial communities from North Sea - COGITO_mtgs_110530 | ecosystem: Environmental > Aquatic > Marine > Epipelagic | place: Germany:Helgoland, sampling site Kabeltonne... | reverse complement strand
GTTTTATAATATAGACTCATTTTGTGAGTCAACCGCCGCGTTTTAGCACGTTCTGTTTGTATCATACCGATTTATATCTCTATTTTTGAACATATACATAAAATCCAAAGGCGGCTCAAAGAGACCTTTATTAATTTGAATCAAACCGCACCATTATCAGCTACTCATTTCTTCACTACTCAATCAACAAAAGCTAACACATACGATAACCCCATTCCAGGGCGTGAATTCATATTAAGCCTGTTTAGCAATTTAAAAAAACACTTAAATCGCGAACAAATAGCCGATGCATTAGCGCTGCATTCTTCACAAGAAAAAGAAGCACTTAGGAGACGTCTGCGCGCTATGGAACGCGATGGACAGCTATCGTTTCAGCGTAAGGGTTATCAACTCATCGACCCAGAATCACTTGTAAGTGGTGTCATAAGCCTTCATCCAGACGGCTTTGGATTTGTGACGTATAGCGATACTGAAAAAGACTTATTTCTTCCAAAGAATCAACTTTCCAATGTGTTTGATGGTGATATTGTTCAAGTACTTATTGAACCGGCAAAAAATGCCAAGCGAGCATACACGACACTAATAAAAGTGCTTGAGCGCAATACTACACACATCGTTGGTTTACTCAAACGCGATGGCAAACGTTACGTTTTGCAGCCAGATAGCACCAAGGTTACACACACTATCAACGTAGATGAGAGCATGCTAGGCGACGCGCGAGTAGGTCAGTATGTGAATACAATCATTGTAAATTACCCCCATTTTCGCCAAGAAACACAGGTTAATGTTGTTGAAGTAATCGGCAACCCAAGTGATGCTGGCATACAGAGCAAGCTTGCACTTTATCGTCACGGCATTTCAGGCCAATGGACCAACGCTTTGCTTGAAAAAGCACGCTCTCACGGCACTGTAGTGTCAGATAAGGACAAAGCAATGCGTGTCGATTATCGCTCATTACCCTTTGTCACCATTGACGGCGCAGATGCCAAAGACTTTGACGATGCCGTTTATTGTGAAAAAACAGAAACTGGAGAATGGTGTCTATTGGTCGCAATTGCAGATGTTTCTCACTACGTGATGCCCAATGATGTGTTAGATATTGAAGCACAACAACGCGCGACATCGATTTATCTTCCTGACCAAGTTGTTCCTATGCTTCCTGAGGCACTATCCAACGGTTTATGTTCGCTAAATCCGAATGAAGATCGTCTCGCCATAGTATGCAAGATGACGATTAGCAAAACCGGTATTGTTACTCAATCACAGTTTTGTGAGGGCGTGATTACGTCGCATGCTCGACTCACCTATCATCAAGCGAACGCACTTATCACTAAATCGCGCAGCAAGCTTGGCAAGATTGTTCGCACTGCCAATCCAGAAATCGTGCCGCATGTTCAGAATTTGCATACCCTGTTCAAAATTTTATTGAAACAACGTGCGCAGCGTGGCGCTATTGAATTCGATACGAGAGAGCTCGCACTCACACTCAACAAACATAAAAACATCGCTAGCATTTCACCTGTCCAGCGCAATGATGCACACCGAATGATAGAAGAATTTATGCTTTGCGCTAATGTAGCCACTGCGCAGTTTTTAGCTCGCAACAAAATACCAAGCCTATTTAGAGTACATAATGGTCCGCAACAGAAAAAATTAACAGCACTGCGCGTATTTCTGTCTGAAAAAGGCCTAAATCTGGGTGGTGGCGATAATCCAACATCACATCACTATAATGATTTGTTAAAGAAAGTGAGTACACGCGCGGATGCAAAGCTTATTCAGACCTTGTTACTTCGCTCCCAAAGTCAGGCGGAATATTCGCCCAATAATAAAGGCCACTTTGGCTTGGCTTATGACGCGTATGCGCATTTTACCTCGCCGATTAGACGTTACCCTGATTTGTTAACCCATCGTGCGATTCGCGGTAAGATACGCACTAACAAAAAGAATACTAGTGTGCAGTGGATCATGCGGCAGCTAAAACTTGATAAATTAACAAGCAATGTATTGTCTAACACTGCATACCCCTACAGCCCAAAAGATATCGAACTTTTATCTGTGCATTGCTCTGCCCAATCACGTTTGGCGGATACCGTCAGCCGAGAAGTTGAACACGCAATGATGTGCAAGTACATGCAAGCCTTTATTGGCGATTCTTTTGAAGCATGTATATCTGGAATGAATAGTTCAGGCTTTTTTGTTGCCTTAGAACAATCTGGAGCCGAAGGTGTGGTGCCTATCTCAAGTCTGCCTGGACAAGGATTTAACTTTGACGCAAGCAAGCAAAAAATGACCAATGGCCAGCATGAATTTGAAATAGGCAGCAGCGTAAAAGTCGTTCTAACAGGCGTCGACTTAGCTAGCCGTAACATGCGTTTCGAACTAAATAAAAATTTTTGTGACGTAGCTTAAATGATTGGCGGCTCGCAAAAGCGAGCCCAGCATCCGTCATTCAAGCGCAGGCAAGAATCTGCAAAACAACCCAACAAAGTACACACAGTTTTCAGACTTTCTATACTTTTTAGTAGATTATCGCCTTCGCGATAATGACGAGGTCTTTTTCTTAAATTATGTAGCAACAATAAATAGATATTGCGCTGATTGTTTTAGTCCAGTTGCGGTTGCGGTGCACTATTTTTTAATCCTTGGTTTTCGCCTTGATATAAACATGATCAAACCGCTTAGCATTAGCAAAACTGGACTAAAACCAACAATGCACCACAAGACTTTAGACCAAATTCCAGCAAAATAGCCAAAGTGTAACTTACGTGTACTGTCATCAAATTTACGTAAAACGTTCATCTCTCTGATATCAGATGACGCCACCAAGTCTCCCGTCTTATGGTCAAACGTCACCATACTTGCATACTGGCTTAACAGTGGATTGGAAGTAGCTACTTCACCAAAAAAGGTGATATCCATGTTTGGCTCATTTGGGATTGCTAAATAAGTCGCATTAAAGCTAGGAATCTCTTTAGATGCTTGCTGTTTCAACACCTCAAATGAAATGTTAGGAGAGTGATATGGTTCGAAGATTAGTGGGTGCGGCTCTTCAAAACCATGCTCCATTACCTCATGTAAGATGATTGATACGTTCCAATATACGCCGGTAAATGCGATTAAAATAAGTACTGGGCTAGAAAAAATCCCTATCATCTTATGTATATCGCTAAATAAGATGCGTTTAGCGGAGGTTAACCTTAAGGTGAACAGCTTACGCCAAAATTTTCGGTACAAAATGACACCACTTACACCTAAGAAGAGCATAATTATGCCGAAAATAGCGCCCATAATGGTGCCACTGAAATGCAATAAAAAGGCATAATGTAGCTCCAGTAACCAGTCTGTTATGTAGTGTTCCATGTCTTTTGGTTGAGACAGCACTTCACCAGAATATTGGTCGATATAAATCTTAAACCATGTGTCTGTATTTTTTTTGATCGCATAAGCCGTATCAGAGCGCAGGTTTCCTAGCACTTCGCTTTGCTCTGTATCTGTCCCAAACAACTCCCAACCCGCCAACAGGTAAGCAGGGTAAGCATTTTGTACGCTCAACATTAGGTCGTCTAAACCTTTGCGCTCACGCTGCTCTATTGTAAAAGTACGGTCATAACCAACAAGCATATGGTGTGGTCTTAGCAGGCTGTCTATTTCTACTTTAAAGACCAAAATACTGCCGGTAATAGAAATCACTAGCAGCGGCAACATGGCAAAAAGAGCCAAATATGAATGCCATTTAAATAAAGTTTTGCGCATGTTCTAAGTTCACTCCTACCTCTGATAGGCCTTTCGTTAAAAAGACCAATTGACAGTTGCGCTAAATGAGCGTGGTGAACCGTAATATGATTGCGCCCAATACAAACTTGTTAAATATTTTTTGTCAGTAAGATTAAAAATATTGAAATTGAGCGTTACTTCTTCGTTTATGTCATATTTAACTAAAATATCCGCTATCGCATAGGCATCTTGCCGCGTGACAATATCGTCTCCTGCATTAGCAAAACCTTCTGCTACGGTTCCTTGTGACCGAGAAATACTACTTTGCCAACGCAAGTTTAAACCAACGGAAAGGCCTTCAAAACCAATAGGCTCGTATATGGCGGCTGCTTTGAACATGGTGCTTGGCGTATAGTCGGCCACAAGTTCTTCTCCGGTGATAGAAAAGTCAGTAAGCCCTAAACTCAGATTTAGACCTGTAGAAATTTCGCCCGCTATATCAAATTCAAAACCATGACTTTTGATTCCTTTACTCCCTATATAGCGCACAAGACCGGGTGCAAGATTGGCAGTTAGGGGATCAACAATGGCAAGGTTTGTTTGTTGTACGTCGAAATACGTTAAGTTAGCAACAGCATTGTCTTCAAATAAACTCATTTTGAAGCCTATTTCTTGGCTTTCACCTACAACCGGACGGAGCTGCTCATTATCAATATTTAATTCGTTTTGTGCTTGGAAGGTTTCCGTATAGCTTGCATATACATTTAATTCTTCGGTGATGTCGTAAACCAGACCCGCATAAGGAATAAGATCCGAATCACTTACGTTTCTATCAACACCATAAGATTCACCTTTAGCTTTCCACTCGTTATGCCTGCCACCAAGCATAAGGTGGAAGCCTTCAAACAAGTTCAAGCGAGTACTGAAGTAAGCAGCCTTTTGCGTTTGATCAACTGTACTGCCGTTCTCACCGTCTAGCAATGTCGGAAATACAGCATCCCCGTGCCAGGTATTAAGGTTATTGATTGATGGAAACCCATTGCCCGTTGTAAAGTCGTATAACGAACGATCTGTATAACTTAAGGTAGAGTGATTAACGCCTACCACTAACTGATGCCGCCTATCGAAAAGGGTAAATTCACCGTCTAGATAAATATCAAATAAGTCATGCTCATCGTCCAGTATGTATTCACTTGCGTAGCCCGTTAACCCTAGCTCGGTTTCTCTATCTGGCGTGCCGAAAACATAAAATAGTTCGCTGTCCTCATCTGTCGTTTTATAAGAGTATGTTGCACGCAAGCCCCAGTCGCTTGAAAATGCGTGGTTAAGCTCAAAAACGGAGTTATTAGTTACTACTTGCCAATTTGACCAATTAGCTGACGTGCTAGTACTAGGGTCATAGTTTGTTGGGCTGCCATCTGTGTAGTACAGTGGTAAGGCTCCCCATAAATTGCCTGTTGCATCGCTATTGTTGTAACTATGACTAAAAGATATTTGCGTATCATCGCTTAAGTTTGCATTTAGGAAAACATAAGCAAGTTGGCTTTCGCGAGCGTAACGGTCAAGATAAGAATGTTGGTCTTGTTGCACCAATACGCCGCGTGCAGAAACACTATCACTTAAATGATACGTTGCATCAGCTTCAAGCCTATACAAATCAAAGCTACCTAAGGTACCTCTTAAGTGCACTTGATTGTCTTGCTCAGGGCGTTTGCGAATATAGTTTACTGTTGCAGAGGGATTGCCTACCCCGGTCATTAAGCCGTTTGCGCCACGTATAATTTCGATGCGATCATAAACAGCAGTATCGTCGCCGGCGTGATTATTACCAGAGCTTAATGGCAATCCTATGCCATCAATTTGGAAGTTGGTAATATCAAATCCTCGTGCGGTGTAGTAAGTACGATCCGTTTCAATTCGCTCTACCTTTACACCCGTTGCTGTATCGAGTGCAAGATTTACATCGGTTAGTTGAAAATCTTGTAACTGTGCACTGGTAATGACTGATACCGATTGAGGAATGTCTTTTATGGCGAGCTCCATACGGGAGGCTCCGCTGGCACTATGGGCGTTATACCCCTGTAAATAGCTCCCTGTAACCGTGATCTTTTCTACTACAGATTCATTATCATCGTTCGCAATAGCGATGCCGTTTGCACCTAAAGCAATCATTACAGCAAAAGAGATGGGGGAGGTTTTGATATTTTTTAACATGAAATTTCCGATCATTGTTCTACACGAAAAAGCGTTGATTTATTGAGTAGAAGCGATCATAAATAAAGCCATACCCAATTGCAAATGATAATTAATATCATTTGCAATTGCAATTTACTATAGTCAATCTCTGGTGCATTAACTAAACTATCAACATACAACAGTCAGTATTGACTGATGAACTTTTTGCTCAAGCTGCGCAATTCTGCGAACCAAATAGCGATAAAGCCAGTGTGATAAGAGAAGCAATGAAAACTTTCGTGCGAGTTAAGGCAGCACAACGGCTGGTAGCACTTGGTGGAAAAAAACCTGAAATGGAAGATATCCCCAGACAGAGGGGTTAAACGTGGTATTGGTAGATACCTCTGTTTGGGTAGCACATTTTAACGCTACAAATGATAACCTGGTTTACCTACTACAGAATGGCGAGGTACTATGTCATCCGTAAATATTAGCGGAGATTGCTTGCCGAACTCCTCCTAGCCCGCGGGAACAGACTTTAAAGGACCTGTCGCTTCTTCAAAGCATTACTATCGCAACGATGCAAGAAGTACTCGAATTCATTGAGACAAATAAGCTATTTGGCAGGGGTTGCAGGTATATAGATTTAGCACTTCTAGCATCGATTTTTTTATCTGAACATCAAAGCTTATGGACTTATGATAAGCGCTTGTAGATGTTAGCCTTGAAGTATGGGAAAGCTTTTCACATATCAACTTAAACTGAATCTAAATTGTCATTTACATTCGACATAATACATGCGATATTTCACATATGTTTAAAAACGAATATGAAGCATGGACCCGTGTACTTTTTTTAAATGTCTGGCGGATGACACTAGGTTGAAATCCCTTCTATTGATTGCAAAAACAAGTGAAGCCTGCGTTTGCGACCTCATGAAAGCGCTTGAATTAGACCAGCCCAAAACGTCTAGACACCTTGCTCAACTTCGCAAATGTGGGATTTTGTTAGACGAAAGACGTGGTAAGTGGGTGTTTTATAGGCTCCATCCGGCGCTCCCTGATTGGGCACGAAGTGTCATTGTTGATGCTGCTGACAATAATAATTTGTATTTTAAGGATGCATTAAATAAGTTAATGACATCACAATCTTCAACTCTCAACTGCTGTTAATTAAGAACATGTCTATGAAAATACTTTATATATGCACACACAATAGATGCAGAAGTATATTGTCTGAAGCAATCACGAATCAATTAGCTAAAGGTCTGATTACCGCCAAAAGTGCTGGTAGCCAGCCTGCTGGCAAAGTACATCCTCTGTCATTGAAGTACCTTGCCGAATCAGGTTACTCCACCGAAGGCTTAATAAGCCAATCTTGGAACGATTTTGAACGTTTCGAGCCAGATGTCGTTGTTACTGTTTGTGATTCCGCAGCGAGTGAAGTATGTCCTGTATATTTTGGTAATAGCTTGAAAGTGCATTGGGGTTTAAGCGACCCATCGAAAATAGAAGGTGACGAATTACAAATCAAACAAGCATTCTTAGAATGTATTGACCAGATCGCTGAGCGCGTTAAAAAATTAGAAAATATTGCGAAACAAAACTTGGACAAATCAGCTGTTAAGCTAGCGCTTGCTGAAGCGGCTGCACAGTAATGCCACTAACGGAACATACCTAATATATAAGAAGGCCATGTGAGCATTGCAAGTATAAATCATATGCAGATTGGAGCTGCTACACGCAAGCCCAACATCCTATTTTTGTATGGTTAACCAAGAGAGTGCTCGTTTGGTCGAAGGGACAAGTATGGTGCTTACCAGACAAGGTAAAACCTTGGCTATCATGCAAGTATGCGGCGGCTCACAGTCATTCAACGCGGGTAATCAGATGCGTGTTGAGACCGCTGAGCAAGTGAGTCAACGTGTAAATCAAAAATCACTGTAAGGAGTCGTCATGGGGTTGTTTGAAAGATATTTATCGGTTTGGGTCGGCCTTGCTATTGTTGTTGGTATTATCGCTGGTTCAATTATGCCTGATGTGTTTACCGTAATTGCTACCTTTGAATTTGCGCATGTCAATATCGTAGTAGCCGTTCTCATTTGGCTAATGATCTATCCAATGATGGTGCAAATTGATTTTTCATCAATAAAAGACGTAGGCAAAAAGCCTAAAGGTCTGGTGCTTACCTTAGTTATAAATTGGTTGATTAAACCCTTTACCATGGCATTTCTTGGTTGGTTGTTCTTCAAAGTGCTATTTGCAGACTGGGTTGACCCAGAAACCGCGACTGAATATATAGCAGGAATGATACTTCTGGGTGTGGCACCTTGTACTGCAATGGTATTTGTTTGGAGCCAAATGACTAAGGGCGATGCAAACTATACGCTAGTGCAAGTGTCGATTAATGACATTATTATGATTTTTGCTTTTGCACCCATCGCGGGTTTATTGCTTGGTGTGACTGATATTACTGTGCCATGGGATACTCTGCTGTTATCAGTAGTGTTGTATGTGCTGGTACCTTTAGTTGCTGGCGCGCTTACGCGTAAAAAGCTAGATCATGAGGGAGACCATTCAAAAATAAATAGATTCCTTGCCATGATGAAGCCCTGGTCAATAATTGGATTGTTGACTACCGTCACCTTATTGTTTGGATTTCAAGCCGACACCATTTTATCTAAACCGGAAGCGATAGTGCTCATTGCTATTCCTCTTCTCATCCAAACCTACGGTATTTTTGCAATCGCGTATTACATGGCAAAGCGTATGAAACTGCCGCACAATATTGCCGCCCCAGCCTGTATGATTGGTACATCCAACTTCTTTGAACTTGCTGTTGCGGTGGCTATTTCACTTTTTGGTCTTCACTCTGGCGCGGCCTTAGCGACGGTGGTTGGTGTGTTAGTTGAGGTGCCCGTTATGCTTTCGTTAGTATGGTTTGCTAACCGCACCAGACATTGGTTTGCGTAATTAATTACTAAGATTAGATGCGATCGTTATTTATCACAATGACCGTGGCGACCATGGATAGACTGGTTCATCATGCTCACATTATTCATTTAATAGAGGAAAGTTATAGAAGAAAAACAGCCATGAAAGAAGACAAATAAAACAGTGGCAACCGGTCAAGTTAATTGACGCGCTATAAGCTATCAGAGCTTAGTCGCGCTGCCCCGCTGCCCCCTCTTGACTTACCTTAGCACTGCGCCATAGTTTGCTAGTAAGCCGATTGGAAGGAGCAATATCCACTGAGGAAGTTTAACAACAGCCTTCAGACCAAAGAAATACAACCCAACAGCAACAAACACCGATGCATACAAAATATATAAAAAACCTAGCAACTGTATTATAAAATAGAGTGAATCAATGTCATACCAACCGACGTATAAAAGCACTAATGAGCTAACAAACAAAGTGACTGAAACAAGATGCCAACACGCTAAAAGCGACGCTTTCGGAATATCATCAAGCGTCGACTTAAGAAAAGGTCTAACTGGGTCTATTTGACCAGCAAAAACATGTATTAACGCAGTCAACAGAGCTAACAGACCCGAGCTCAATATCCATATATTCATAATACACTCCAAATGTATAAGGCATTTTACACGCTAGTAAAAATTGTCGTTTCATCAATCGTGCTCTCAACGTTTTATCAAAGCTACAAAAAGGCAGGCGAAAGAGCCGCAACTATACTGCGGCCTTAAAAGAAATTGCAGTAATTTAGTAAGCACCGGCGCTGCAAACTAGCGCATAGCTGTGGCTGTAAATTTCAAGAATATTACAAAACGGGTCCTACATGTATATCAACAGCTGAGCCTCTGCACATGACACAGTCAGGTGTGAGCCAACACATTAAAAAACTAGAGCAACAATTAAGATAAGATTCGCCTAATAGCGGTTTGATAAAAATACAGTCCCCGGGCAGTTGCGGCCTGCAATTTTACAGCCAATTGTTGGTACTACAGACTCACAAACTTCTCACTCAATATGGAACGACGTACGCCTCCTTGCGCCGTTCAGCTGTCAAAGCCAATTTCGGGCAGTTTGCAAACGTGCATTTTTCCAAATATTAGTGACTGTCTTTAATTAACGAAGCGATAGTACTCAAACGATTAGTTATTTGTAAACGATCGGATTTTGCGGATAACTTAATGACAACGAGCCTGTAACAGATTCTGCAATTAATCTTTTACTGATTCCATTACCACATGAGTTGTAATAGTCGCCACTTGGTCTAAACTCCCTAACACATCGGTATGAAATAATTTATATGCTTTTAGATCTTTGGTTTCAACTCGGAGCATGTATTCGCAGGAGCCGGTGACGTTGTGGCATTCTTTAACTTCATTTGCGTTTACAATCGCACTCTCAAAATCTTCTTGTGCGGCTTTTGTGTGTTCACTTAACCCCACCATGACAAACGCAATAAAACCAATCCCCATTAACTCTTTGTCAAAAGTAGCGCGGTAAGCTTTTATTACGCCACTCGCTTCAAGCTCTTGCACTCGTCTCAAACAAGCCGATGGTGATAATCCTATTTTGTCTGCAAGCTCAGTATTTGGAATTTTTGCGTTATTCTCAAACGTTTGCAATATCTGTTTGTTAAAAGCATCTATTTTAATCATATGTTGTGGAGAATCTTTTTAACTTGCGCATTTTGCGCAATAATTGCAACTAAGCTGCCGTATAATTGCATGATAAACCATTTTACTTGAGTTTCAACATTAATGAGCACAGACCTTTTCCTTGCACTCGTGTTATTTGCCCTAGCATCATCTGTGACGCCTGGCCCAAATAACCTAATGCTAATGACATCTGGCGTAAACTTCGGATTTAAACGAACCCTTCCACATATGTTAGGCGTGTCTTTGGGTTTCGTGTTTATGGCTGTTTTGGTTGGCATTGGCGTGATTAGACTCTTTGATGCATTTCCTATCACCTATCTAATTTTAAAAGTGTTAAGCGTGACCTATATGCTATATCTGGCTTTTAAAATAGCGAGATCATCAAGTGCAATAGAAAATAGAAAAGCAAAGGCGCAGGCTATGACGTTTATCGAAGCAGTGCTTTTCCAGTGGGTAAATCCAAAAGCATGGACAATGGCATTAACCGCGGTGAGTATATATGCGCCAACTAAAGACTTTGCATCAGTTGTCTTGGTTGCATGTATCTTTGGCATAGTGAATTTTCCTTGCATCGCTTGCTGGGCTGGTTTGGGCACTAAAATCAAATTGCTTTTGGTGAAGCCTAAAAGCTTACGCATTTTTAATTATTGCATGGCAACGTTACTTGTATTGTCACTTTATCCCATCATCTTCTAGGATATTTATTAGCGAAGAGAACGTCATTAAAAAAGCCCGCAGACCATAAAAATTGTGAGCTTTAGCGTTTGTGCATTTTCCCGCTATGTCAGGATTGTTGTCGCTTCATTTTAAACTGACCAAATCTTTTTTCAGGCAATAATGAAACTGCTGTAGCATCAGTTCAGACAGCTTAGCGTATTCTTTTTAGCGCTCCTTGAACGATGGCCTTAGAAATCTGTTTAGCTTGTGATGTGTTTTTTGCAAAAATTAATTGAGTCATGGCTTTAAGCAGGAAAAGCTAGATATAAACAATTTAATTTGGCGAAAAAATAGATGTAAAGATGCGATATCGTGACATATAGGATATAAAAATGTTAGAAAAGTAAAAAGCCCGAATATCGCTATTCGGGCTTTCGTTTAATTGGTGTTTGAATCACACGAGAATAGAGTTAAGCTCTATTACATCATGCCTCCCATACCACCCATGCCGCCCATATCAGGCATACCGCCGCCTGCTTCATCCTTAGGTGCATCAGCAATCATAGCTTCAGTAGTGATCATCAAGCTAGCAATTGATGCAGCGAACTGCAAGGCTGAACGCGTTACTTTAGTTGGATCTAAGATACCCATTTCAAGCATATCGCCGTAGGTATCGTTACCCGCGTTATAACCAAAGTTGCCTGAGCCATTTTTCACTGCGTTAGTCACTACCGACGCTTCGGCGCCTGCGTTTGATGCGATTTGACGTAGTGGTGATTCCATAGCGCGTAACATCAAGTTGATACCAACTGTTTGGTCGTCGTTATCACCCTTCATGCCTACTAATTTAGCAGCCGCGCGTACAAGTGCTACACCACCGCCTGGGACCACACCTTCTTCAACCGCTGCGCGAGTTGCATGCAATGCATCTTCTACACGGGCTTTCTTCTCTTTCATTTCTACTTCGGTTGCAGCGCCAACTTTTATCACAGCAACACCGCCAGCAAGCTTAGCGAGACGTTCTTGAAGCTTTTCTTTGTCGTAATCAGATGAAGAATCTTCAATTTGTGCCCGAATTTGCGCACAACGACCTTGAATCATTTCTTGCTCGCCAGCGCCATCAACGATAGTTGTATTATCTTTGGTGATAACAACACGCTTAGCAGTACCTAAGTCTTCAAGTTGAACTTTTTCTAGCTCTAGACCGATTTCTTCTGAAATCACGGTACCACCTGTAAGCGTACCGATGTCTTGTAACATTGCTTTACGACGGTCACCAAAACCAGGCGCTTTAACCGCTGCTACTTTGACTATTCCACGCATATTGTTAACTACTAGTGTTGCTAACGCTTCGCCTTCAACATCTTCAGCAATAATTAATAATGGCTTAGACGATTTGGCAACGGCTTCTAATGTAGGTAATAGTTCACGGATATTAGTGATTTTTTTGTCAACCAATAGAATGTACGGTGACTCTAATTCTACCGACCCATTTTCTTGGTTGTTCATGAAGTAGGGTGATAGGTAGCCACGATCAAACTGCATACCTTCAACAACTTCTAATTCGTTTTGAAGGGCTTGGCCTTCTTCAACCGTGATAACGCCTTCTTTGCCAACTTTTTCCATCGCTTCAGCAATAATTTCGCCCACAATAGTGTCAGAGTTAGCAGAGATAGTGCCTACTTGAGCAATTGACTTGCTATCAGAACACTCAGTGGACAACGCTTTTAATTCTTCAACTGCGGCAATGACTGCTTTGTCGATTCCGCGTTTCAGATCCATTGGGTTCATGCCTGCAGCAACAGATTTTAGACCTTCTGTTACGATTGCTTGAGCCAGTACAGTTGCTGTTGTTGTTCCGTCACCTGCTTCATCATTTGCTTTTGAAGCAACTTCTTTGACCATTTGAGCGCCCATATTTTCGAACTTATCTTCTAATTCGATTTCTTTTGCTACTGATACACCATCTTTGGTGATTGTAGGTGCGCCAAACGATTTTTCTAGAACAACGTGACGGCCTTTTGGACCAAGCGTTACTTTAACTGCATTTGCTAGGATATTGACGCCTTTAAGCATTTTGCTACGAGCATCATCACCAAAACGTACTTCTTTTGCTGCCATGATAAAATTTCCTCTAATTCTTCTATATAACTAATGTTGTATGTGAAAAGGCTTGTTCAAAAACCTTATTCGACAATCGCTAAGATATCGTTTTCACTAAGAATCAATACTTCTTCGCCGTCTAGCTTGTCGGTTTTGACACCGTAGCCATCGTTAAAAATAACAATATCACCGACTTTTACGTCTAGTGCTTTTACGTCGCCGTTGTCCAACAAGCGGCCGTTACCGACGGCGATGACTTTGCCGCGAGTCGATTTTTCAGCGGCAGAACCGGTTAAAACGATACCACCAGCTGATTTGCTTTCTTGCTCTTCGCGCTTGATAATTACGCGATCATGTAAAGGACGAATTGCCATTTTCAATGTCTCCTGAAAATTCAAATAAACATATTGTTTAAGTAACTTGCCTAGCGAAGCGTCGATTAGGACACCACTAAACAAAAGTGTTTGATTGCGTTTTGATTATGTCAAAAAGCAATCAAGTAAGGGCTTGTCTGCGAAGTGAAATGGGGCTTGGAGAATAGATCTCAAGGGTAAACAAAAAAAATATTTAATTTAGACCGTTTTTGTCGTCAATTTTGGGATCTTTTGAAAGTTTGTTATGTGTTGCACCCTCAGACGTGTCTGTATACTCTCCGTCGATTACTTCACCTTTATCGCCAGACGTTTGGTTTGAGTCTTGTTCGTGAGCACTATTGTGTGGTCCAGTTTTCGAAAAACCGTGTGCAGAAAAATGCACATTGCTTTTGTCTGACTGAGCAAAAGCCAGTAGCAAGCGCTTCGCGATGGGGGCTCTTGTCATCGGCAATGTAAATAATAACCCAATGCAATCCGTGATAAATCCGGGGGTGACAAGTAACACACCCGCAATTAACAGCAAAACACCTTCGCTCATTTCTTTTCCAGGCATTTCACCTTGGGACAATTTTAGCTGCACATTCGTGAGCGTCTGAGCTCCCTCTCTACGCACAAAATAAGCACCCAAAAAAGCGGTGATTAGGACCAGAATAAAGGTATTCCATCCACCTATATTGTCACTGACATTAATCAGCAACATAATTTCAAGAATCGGAAGCACCGCAAAGACAATAAATAGTTTTCCAAACAAATGACATCTCCAATTTATCGTGATTAAGTTTATTATATAAGGTTAAGATGGTATTAAATACGTCGTTATCAACAGCGCAGACAGTCACAATGCATAAAAAGTTATGATTAAGCTATCTTGTTCGCGCACAACACTATCATTAACTGAAAGATATAACCTTTTACTCAGGTCATGTAACGATAATCGGATTTACCAATATTTTGGTGCCAAGGCGCACTGCCAAATGCACGATGGAGTTTTAGTATAAATGAAAGCGTTTAAACACTTATTAATGACCAGCAAGCTCAGCTTAAAATCGTGGGTGCTGATCACCATGGCGGTCATTATAACTTATCCACAGGCTTGTCAAGCTCAAGACCCACAAAATCTATTTTCAGACTCTCCGACCTTTTTAAAAGTTGACGAGGCATTTGGCTTTGATTTTTCACAACAAAATGATCAGTTAGTCATTACGTGGGATATTGCTGAAGGCTATTATTTGTATAAAAAGCAGTTTAAAACAACGACAAAGAATGCCGAACTCAGTGATGGCATTTATCCTGAAGGCGTGATTATTGAGGATGAGTTTTTTGGCGAATCTGAGGTGTTTTTTGAAACAGCGGTTATCACCTACCCCATCGTAAACTCTGAGCAGGATGGCGTGGTTAAATTAAGATTTCAAGGCTGCGCAGAAGCAGGCTTATGTTACCCACCAACGACGAAGGTTATTTACCTAGATCAGGTAGGACAAGCAACTACTAGTGCTGACTCAACGTCTAGTCAGACAACTAATGCTGATAACGCCAGAGCCCCCGTGCAATCAGAGCAATTTAAACTGGCCGATATGCTTATCTCAGACGAAAGCCTGATGATTACATTTGGCCTGTTTGTATTGCTTGGCTTAGGCTTGGCATTTACGCCCTGCGTATTTCCGATGTATCCCATTTTATCAAGTATTATTGTCGGCGCAGGAAAAGGTAATTTATCCACGTCGCGCGCATTTTTTCTCTCTTTTGTTTATGTGCAGGGCATGGCGATTACCTATTCTTTGTTAGGGCTTGTGGTCGCCTCTGCTGGCGTACAATTCCAAGCGGCACTGCAATCAGAAGTGGTTTTAATTGTCTTTATTATCCTTTTTGTTGCACTCGCAATAGCGATGTTTGGTGGCTATGAGATTCAGTTGCCGTCCAAATGGCAAGAAAAACTAAACGGCGTTAGCAATAGCCAAAAACAAGGTAATCCCATCGGCGTATTTATTATGGGTATTATCTCTGGACTCGTAGCTTCGCCATGCACCACCGCGCCGCTCACGGCTATTTTGTTGGTCATTGCGCAAACGGGTGACTTAGTGCTTGGCTTCGGCGCTTTATATGCACTTAGCATTGGTATGGGTATTCCACTGATACTGTTTGGCATGACAGGCGGCAAGCTCCTACCCAAAGCAGGCCAATGGATGAATGTGGTCAAAGCCACCTTTGGCTTTATGATGCTCAGTGTCGCTATCTTGTTTGTCGAACGTTTCATTATTGCTGATTGGACGTCGCTGCTGTGGGCTGGCCTTGGCATCGCCCTCTTTAGTTATTGGTTCACTGTAAACCAAGACACAAAAGTCACTCTACTCAAAGGAGTGCGCACCGCGGTGATTATGGTTGGCCTCATATTTTCTGTTATCTATGCCTATAACCAATCCACGAATATATTTGGATTAGGGGGATTATCCAACAATGCCGCTATCGGCGGGCAGACCACCAACCAAGGGTCTGCTTATCCCGCACACCCTAAGTTTATGGTGGTTAAGAATCTAAATGATTTTTATATGAAACTCGAACAAGCCAGCAGCGACGGTAAATCAGTAATGTTGGACTTATATGCTGATTGGTGTGTTGCGTGTAAAGAGTTCGAAAAATATACCTTTCCAGACCCCCAAGTGGTGTCTGCGCTGGAAAATACAGTTTGGATGCAAATTGACCTTACTGACAACACACCTATAAACCTTGAATTTCAAGAATACTTTAATATATTAGGATTACCTACCATCCTGTTTTTTGATAAAAATGGGTACGAGCTCAAACAATCACGCGTAACAGGGTTCATGAAAGCTGAACCCTTTGCCGAGCATGTCACAAATTCCCTCAATCAAAGCTAAACTTATTTAGTTTAGACACGATAACCTCTTAGCAACACTACATTAATTTCTTTCAGGAAGATGCCTCACGGCATCGGCCTGAGTGTCAATTAAATGGCGCATCGCGACTGATCTTTGTCGTTGATAGTTTCTTGCTTTGGGTATATTTTGTATGACTAAACTCGTTATTCTTTTACGGACATTTTTACTATGAAGGCCTCAATATTAGGGTTCTTGGTAGTTGTCGCCTCCGTGTATTTAGGCCTAAAAGACATGGTAATTCCGGCGTTGGTGCTTAACACGCTCGGATTGGCGTTATCTGGTTATCTATACATTAAAAAGGCTGCCGCTTTCAAGCAAGCTGACACAAATGACTCAAGTGTCGCTGGCCGACCTTCCGCTTCGGGTCAGGTGAGCGCTGAAGATTTGTATACGCTCAACCAAGAAGTTGTGCCAGCATTGCTCGAATGCGAACAAAACTTGTACGATGTGTTGACTACGCAAGATGACGCGGTCAAGACCCTCAGTTCAAGTTTTACTGACCTTCAAGAATTGGTCGCGGGCCAATCAACCACGATTCAGACCCTAATCCGCGCCGATGATGAAGGTGAAGAACTGTACAGCGAACGCATGCACTTCTTTGCAGATAATACGTCCAAAACACTCGACAAATTTATTTCGTCAACGGTCGAAATGTCGGCATCTTCAATGGAATTGCTAGAACGCGTGACTGAAATCTCAGACTCGGTTCCGCAAGTTATGAAAGCGCTAAAGGACATAGACAGTATTGCAGACCAGACCAACTTGTTGGCCCTAAACGCCGCAATCGAAGCGGCCAGAGCAGGCGAACACGGCCGCGGCTTCGCCGTAGTCGCGGATGAAGTGAGATCACTATCGAATCGATCGTCAGAATTTAGTGACGCGATCCAAAGTCAATTGAAAAATATGACGATGCAGATAGAGGCACTCACTACTGAGGTAGGACAGCTCGCATCGTATGATGTTAGCTATGTCATTGACGCTAAGAAGGAGATCAATGAAGCACTCTCTAGCATTATCTCCAAAGCAGAGTCGGACGCTAGAGTAACAGGCGGTCTCAAACAAGTTTCGGATGACTTAGATGTAGCATTGAGTTCGGCAATAAGAGGTCTTCAGTTTGGCGACATAAACGGCCAAAACCTCCAATTTACGATCAATAGTGTGACCTTTTTACGTGAGTGTTTAGACGGGATCACATTAGACAACCTAGATGAAGCAACATCCGAAATTCACGCGCATTTAGAGCATTTAAGAACGCGTAAGAATGGCGCACACAATCCAGTATCGGCAAATAGCATGAACGCCGGCGATATCGATTTATTTTAAAAGAACATAGGAAGTATTGTCATGAGCGAGAAATCATTGCAGATACCAGAGCGTTTCGATTTTGGTTATCACAAGGAATTTACCAATCAATACCAAAAGGTATTAGAAGACAAAAGCATTAACAATATTGCTTTGGACTTTAGTAAAGTGGGTTACCTAGACAGTTCCGCCTTAGGAATGATGGTCTTGTTTCAAAAAAAGGCAAAAGCTCAAGGCGTTTCTGTGCGTATTCGAGGGGCTAAAGAAAGCGCCAAAGAAATTCTTCAAATCGCTAACTTCGACCGTTTGTTCGACATTTCATAGACCTTAAATCGAGCCCCAAATGCGCATACTGATTATTGAAGATGACAGTCTTTTTGCTGAAATCTTGCAAACATTTTTGGAAGACCAAGGCTGTAATGCCCTCACTACCGAGAATATCTCAAGTGCAAAAGCGCAATTGTTAGCCTCTCCGTTCGACTTCATTTTACTGGATAATCATTTGCCCGACGGCGATGGCATTAATTTTTTACCTTTTATTCGCTCGCTCAAATATCAAGTTCCGGTCGTTATGATTACTGCAGAAGATAACCAGATTTTAATGGCAGAAGCATTCGATAAAGGCGCAGACGACTTTTTGATAAAACCCATTAGCATGGATTTGTTGTGGAAAAAAATTGAACGCAGTCGTTTACTGTATGACAAAGAAGCATATTTGGTATCACAAACTAGAAAGCTTGAAAAGTTAGTCAATCAACAGGAGCAAGAAGAGCATCTTGCGCGATATGTATACGAACATGTTGCCTCCACGCTATCCGGTGAAACAGAGTGCATAGACACCTATATCCAGTCATCTAGCTCGTTTAACGGGGATGTTTTTATTTGTGAAACCGCACCCAACGGCAATCGGTTTGTTATTTTGGCAGATGCAACAGGGCATGGATTAGCCGCCGCAATCAGCATCTTGCCGCTGGTTGCAACCATAAGAGCCATGATACGCAAAGGACTCTCTCTTGCTCATATCGTGCACGAAGCCAATCGTAAATTAAACAAAGAATTACCAGACGATAAGTTTGTTACGTTGATAGGGGTAGAAATTAACTTTCACAATCAATCTCTGCAGTTGTTTAATGGTGGCATGCCTGACGTTATTGCCTTGATGAATGATAGAACAAACATCAAATATCCTTCTACGTCGATGGCATTGGGCATCCTCGACCCTGAAGATTTTGATCCTGCAATCACTGTGTTGCAAACACATTCGATCAAAAACTTATTCTTCTATAGTGACGGCTTGATAGAGCAACCTGGGCCCGATGGTGATTCGTTTGGTATGGGCCGCTTGATGAATATACTCGAAAAGTACGACAACAAAGAACCTATTGTGAGTCGTGTCGTCAATCACTTTACCGTGTTTAATGAAATGGCGGAGTTGCTAGATGATTTGTCAATGTGTGACCTCCAAGTCGACAAGTTGATGGATAAACATTTGTATGAGGTAAAAACAGAAAGCGCTATTGCACACGGTCGTATTACCGCACACTTTGAGATTGAAGGCGGCTTGGTGGCAACCGCAGATTTAGTAGGGTGTTTGGATAGCCTAATGCGCAACGTCGATATGGTTGGTGACTTGCGTCAACGGGCCTTCACTGTATTTGCAGAATTAATCAGTAATGGCCTCGATCATGGCATTTTGGATTTGGATTCTGAGCTCAAAAATGACTTTGCAGGATTTGCGGAATATCTAGAATTAAAACAAGAGCGTCTGGCAAATGTACCCGAACATGCAAATCTCGGCATGAAATTTGTATTCACCCCTGCAACTAACGAAATTGAATTCGAGATTACCGACTCGGGTAAAGGTTATGAAATAACGAAAGTCGCCGATATAAACGATCAGAAACTATCGGGTCGCGGCGTTAAACTAATTAATAAGTTGTGCAAACACGTCGAAGTATTTGCCCCAGGAAATAAAACTCAAGTCACACTAAAGAGAGACTATTAAGCAATGAGCAAACACATTCTTGTAGTAGATGACTCACCATCGATTCGTCAAATGGTGCAAGTCACATTAAAGTCAGCAAAGTATCAAGTTACGACAGCTGAAGATGGGCAAGCCGCGTTAGATTTATGCAAACGTATGCAATTTGATTTTGTCATTACTGATCAAAACATGCCCCGCATGGATGGCTTAACCTTGATTAAGAGTCTTCGTGCCATGGGGCCTTATCGCAGCACTCCTATCGTTGTATTGACGACAGAGGCGAGCGACACCATGAAAGCACAGGGTCGCGCAGCAGGTGCAACAGGTTGGATGGTCAAACCTTTTGACCCGCAAAAGCTGCTCGCGGTTGCCGCCAAAGTTCTTCCATAACCTTAAAAGGCGAGACCAATGTCTGTAGACATGAGTCAATTTTTTGGTGTCTTCTTTGAAGAGAGCCAAGAACACCTAGACACAATGGAACATCTATTGATGGAAATGTCATTAGATGATCCAGATCCTGAAGATTTAAACAGTATTTTCAGAGCGGCGCACTCTATAAAAGGGGGTAGTGGTGTTTTTGGGTTTGACGCTTTGACGGGTCTAACTCATGTTATGGAGAATATTTTAGATCTTGCGCGCAAAGAAAAACTTATCATAACTCGGCCGATTGTAGACCAACTCCTCATTACTATTGACCGTCTCAAAATTATATTAGATTGTTATCAGTCAGAAGAAGCTATCGATTGGGATGCTATTCAAAAAGAAATTGTCGCTCTAGAAGCCCTGCTCGGCCCCAAAGGGGGCGCTAATAGCGATGATGAAGTGATAGACGAAGGCTTTGGACTTTTTGACACGGTAGTCTCAGGTGACGATGATGATTTTGGTTTTTTTGATGCGCTTGATGAGCCGCCGGCCAGAGAAGAAAAATCGTATGGTTTTTATGAAACCGACGAGGGCGAAAGCAAATCACAGACTAGCGAACCTGAGGAACTTGACGAATTAGCATATGCATTAAGCGACGACGACTTTGGCTTCTTTGATGATGAACCAGACGCTTCTCCTATTATTGAGAACACGACCGATAAAAAGACCAATCAAGAGACTTTAGTTAGTACTCAACCGGACGCAAAAACCACGGTTCAGCCAAGCAGCCCAGCAGCGAACAAGAATGTCGCAAGCGCGCATGCCAAAACCGTGCCCGATAAATCAGACAGCGCAGCCAAAAAACCTAAGATAGACGCAAAAGAATCCAGTTCAATTCGTGTCGATACCATGAAAATAGATTCGTTGGTCAATCTCGTCGGTGAATTAGTGATTACGCAATCGATGATAAAAATCGTGGGTAGAGATGTGCACGGGGAAGTCGAAGAAAAACTCGAAGGCGCAATCGGCGAGCTGTCTCGAAATATACGAGAAATTCAAGAAGCGGTCATGTCGATGCGAATGTTGCCAATGTCATTTGCTTTTAATCGTTTTCCACGCGTCGTAAGAGATCTTGCTGGCAAACTAGAAAAAGAAGTGGATTTAGTCATCGAGGGCGGTGCGACCGAAATAGACAAAGGTATGATAGAAAAGTTGGTCGATCCTCTCACTCACCTGATACGCAACAGTGTTGATCATGGCATTGAGATGCCAAACATACGAGCAGCAAAAGGTAAACCGCGCAATGGCACTGTTGTACTAAATGCGGAACAGCGCGGCAGCAGCATTATTATTAGTATTACTGACGATGGCGCAGGTTTAAACCGTGAAAAAATATTAGCCAAAGCCATGCAAAACGGTCTGCCAGTTAATCATGACACGCCCGATGCTCAGGTATGGCCGTTGATTTTTGAAGCCGGGTTTTCGACGGCTGAAGCGGTCACCGACGTGTCAGGCCGAGGGGTCGGTATGGACGTAGTACGCAGAAACATTGAGTCTATCGGCGGTGCTATAGACATCCAATCGGCGCATGAAAAAGGCTCGGTGTTTCGGATTCGGCTGCCGCTAACGCTCGCCATTGTTGATGGCATGTGCGTATCGGTTACCGACCAGACATTTATTATCCCATTGACGAATATCATAGAGTCGATTCAACCGTCAAAAGCGCAAATCAAAACCATTGGAAATGAACAGTTGCTTTGGGTCAGAGGCGAATATTGGCCCTTGCTGGCGTTACACGAATTAATGGACATTGAAGGTGCAAATACAGATCCATCGACAGCGATTGTAGTGTTGGTAGAAACCGCGCGAAAACGCTTTGGTTTGTTAATAGATGCCTTGGAAGGTCAACAACAAGTAGTTATTAAAAGTTTGGAGCAGCACTATAAACGTGTGCCAGGCGTCGCAGGCGCCACCATTATGGGCGATGGCGGCGTGGCGTTAATACTAGATATCGAATCAATCGCTGCGGTGGTGACGATTCCCAATCAAACGGAGCTTACACATGCCGGCTAAAGTAAAAGACGAGCAAACAGTATCCGATTCTCAACAAGAATTTTTAACCTTTGTACTAGGCGAAGAAAACTACGCTTTAGACATCATGACGGTAAAAGAAATTCGCGGTTACGAGTCTGTTACCAAAATTGCAAAAGCACCCCCCTACATAAAGGGTGTGCTAAATCTGCGCGGCGACATCGTGCCGATTATTGATTTACGGATTAAATTTGAGGTCGGAAAGGCAACATACGACGAGTTTACGATTGTCATTATGCTGATGATTGGTGATCGAGTCGTGGGCATTGTCGTCGACGAAGTAAGTGACGTCATAAAGGTGGATGCCGACGATATTCGACCTGCGCCTGAATTTGGGGTTGCCTTTGATAGTGCTTATTTGCATGGCTTAACCACCATCAACGAGCAAATGATAATATTAGTTAATATCGAAAAACTAATTTCGAGTGATGAACTTGGCTTGTATGACAATAGCCAAACTGTGGAGCAAGGATAATATGAACATATTAAGTGTGTTTGACAATATCAAACTACCAATCAAAATGATGATAATAGGAATCCTTGCTTTTACAGGCCTAGTGATTCCAACCTATTTTTATGCGCAGTCTTCGGTCGGCAGCCAAGTTACGTCTGCGTCTGAATTACGCGGTATAAAGCCATCTTCTGACGTTGTGATACTAAAGAAACTAACGGCAGAGCATCGCGGTATGTCAGCGCGTTTATTTGGGGGCGATAACTCTGTAGTCTCCCCGCTTACCAGCAAGGCCGTCGAGATAAATAGTCATTTAAATAAAATCCGCAACGCTATCGAGCAAGCGCTAGAGGAAGATGACAACACGGACAAATCTGCCTTAAACCAGTTGTCGTTAATCGACGCTAGATGGAAGCAATTACGTGCAAAGGTAGAAACCCAGTCTATAAACGGTAAGGCATCATTTGTAGAACACTCTGCCTTACTCAATGAGCAAGATGCCTTAATCTCTGATTTGTTGAAAGTGTTTCAGCTAAGCTATGACCCCACTGCCGCTAGCTATCACACCATCATCGCGACGTTCGTCAATTTGCCAAGGCTATCAAGCAGCATGGGTAAAGTAAGAGGCGCAAGTGCAGGTGCCTTATCAGCAGGGACGATAGACAGTGGTTTACAAAGCACTATTAACAGTTATGTCACTGCAATTGAGCAACCCGTCAGAGACTTAGCCTATAACTTAAAGGCGGCAGGCGATGCTGACAGCAGATTTATACCTCTGTCACAACAAGCTAAAGAAATTAATAATGAAGTGCAAGGTCTGATTGAAGTAGTAAAAACAGAAGTGTTACGCGAAGGAGAACTAAGCTATGACTCTGCTCGCATGTTCAACCAATTTAGCCAAGCAATCAACCAATTGTATGACGTACACGACAAGAGTATTATCTTACTCGAAACAACGATCAACGAAAGGGTCGAGCACGAATCAGCCGTGCGCACGCAAATTTTGACCTTGATAGCGATCTTATTTGTTATTAGTTGCCTGATTGCCTTTGTTATCATACGAGGCATCACTCAGTCTGCTAACAAGTTGATCGTGTCTTTTGGTCGAATGTCAAAGCAGGACTTCGACATCGATTTTAACACAGCCCGCAAAGACGAAATGGGCGTACTCGAACGCAGTCTCTCAGAGCTTAATCAACAGTTAAAAGATGCCGCCGTCGTTGCAATAGAAGCGGCGTCGGTAAAGCAGGCATTAGACAGCAGTTCGATGTGCTTTATGATGTCTAACAAAGACCGTGAAATTGTATATATGAACGATGCGGTCAAAAAACTAATGGTTGCTTCTGAAGCGGCTATCAAAAAAGACTTGCCACAGTTTAATGCCGCAACCCTGATCGGCACGCGCATCGACAGCTTCCATCATAATCCTGCACATCAGCATGCGGTGCTAGACCAACTCAAGACCACCCACACAGCGCGCCTAGACCTTGGCGGGCGTTCGTTCCAGTTAAACATCAACCCTATCAGAGATGAAAAAGGTAACGATTTAGGTAATTCGGTCGAGTGGTTAGACATGACTGAGATCTTCGAAGAAGAAAGACGGGTTGCCCGAGTGCTAGAAGCGCTCAATTCTTCTTCTACCAACATCATGATTGCCAACGCCCAGCGTGACGTTATTTACATGAATGTCTGCATGGCTGACCTGATGAAAGAAGCAGAATCAGATCTTAGAAAAGTATTGCCTAACTTTGAAGCCAGAGATTTGATCGGCAACAGCATGGATAGATTACATGTTAACCCCAAGCATCAAGAGTCGATGTTAGAAAACCTTAAGAGTACTGCCGTTAATGATATCAAAGTGGGAACGCGTCACTTTAGATTGATCACTAATCCAATTTATAGCGACAAAAAAGAGAGAATTGGAACGGTTGTAGAATGGGAAGATAGAACAAAAGAAGTTAACGCCGAAAGTGAAATCGCAAATATGGTTGCATCTAGTTTGCGTGGTGACTTTACCGTTCGTATTGATGAAGCAAACAAAGAAGGCTTCTTAAAAACCATGTCCGAAGGCCTCAATAAGTTGGTTACCATCACTGAGAGTGGTCTTAACGAAGTTAGTAACGTCTTACTCTCAATATCGCAAGGTGACCTCACCAAACGCATCGACACAGAATACGAGGGCACCTTTGATGACCTCAAAAACTATTGCAATAGCACATCTGAAAACCTTGCTTCTGTTATTAGCAAAATTCGTATCGCTAGCGATACGATAAATGATGCATCATCGGAAATTGCTCAAGGTAACGCGGACTTATCAACTCGAACAGAGCAGCAGGCATCGAGTTTAGAAGAAACAGCCTCGAGCATGGAAGAAATTACCAGCACCGTGCGTTTGAACGCTGAAAACGCAAGTCAAGCCAACGGCTTGGCGTCAAAAGCCGCACAAGTTGCTAGCAATGGCGGTGATTTGATTCAAGAGGTTGTCGTAACGATGGCGTCTATTAACGAATCGTCGCAAAAAATATCTGACATTATCGGTGTTATCGATGGTATCGCTTTCCAAACCAATATCTTAGCACTAAATGCGGCGGTTGAAGCGGCTAGAGCAGGCGAGCAAGGCAGAGGCTTTGCGGTAGTTGCATCAGAGGTTAGAACATTGGCGCAACGGTCTGCAAATGCGGCGAAAGACATCAAAGATTTGATTTCTGACTCGGTATCCAAGGTTGCAAGTGGCAATAACCTGGTGAATCAGTCAGGCGAAACCATGAAAGAACTTGTGACGGCGATACAGCGCGTTAACGATATCATGAGCGAAATTGCGGCCGCATCAGCAGAGCAAGCCAGTGGTATTGATGAAGTTAGCAAAGCAGTGACGCAGATGGATGAAATGACACAGCAAAATGCGGCGCTAGTCGAAGAAGCGGCGGCTGCGGCTGAAAGTATGCGCTCTCAAGCAGGCGAATTAAATGAGCGAGTGGGTACCTTTAAGCTGGATGATTCACAAGTCACCAGAAGCGAATCAAAACAGACTCACACTCAGCTCAAACGTCAAGCTGCAGCGCCAAAGCGCGTTGCCAAGAAGGACCATTTGTCACAGCAGTTTGATGAACTTCCTTCTGTTTTAGGCAGTTCAAAAGCGTTACCGTCAGCATCTGATATTGATGACGAATGGGAGAGTTTTTAAAACATGAGCTTAAAAAGTGACAAGGAGTTTGCTTTCAATCCTGCTGACTTTGAAGCGGTTAGAATTAAGCTTAAAAAGCTGACCGGAATCAACTTAGCAGACAGCAAAGATTCGATGGTTTATAGCCGCCTTGCGCGGCGAATTAGAGCTTTGCAGCTGGACTCCTTCGTCAAATACTTGGCATATTTGGATCAAAATACAGTTGAGCAAGAAGAATTTATTAATGCGCTGACCACTAACCTGACATCGTTTTTTAGAGAGAAACATCATTTTGTTGCCCTAGAAGCCCATTTGAAAAAGTTACCAAAGAACAAAAAAGTAACTATTTGGTGTGCGGCGAGTTCGACAGGTGAAGAACCCTACTCTATCGCAATGACCGCTATTAATGCATATGGGCGGTTCGATTGTCCGGTCAAAATAATAGCGTCTGATATCGACAGTAAAGTGCTCGAAGCTGCCAGCTTGGGGGTGTACCGAGAAGATCAGTTAAAAGAGGTGGACATAAGTCTAAAGAAGCAATTTTTTCGTCGCGGCAAAGTGGCTAATGCTGGAAAGGTAAGAGTAGTACCCGCCCTAAGACGGTTAATTGACTTTAAAAAACTTAACCTGATGGATAAAACGTGGCAGTTAGAGACGGATATAGACATCGTCTTTTGTCGCAACGTGATGATTTATTTCGATAAAGCGACACAGATTGAGATTCTCAAAAAAATTATCGTGCACATGGCGCACGACAGCCTGTATGTGGCAGGACATTCTGAAAACTTTTCTTCCATTAGTGACTTATTGCTACCGTTGGGTAAGACCATTTACAAGCCTAGAAGGCCCGCATAGTGAATATTTTTGATAACGAACATTTGGCGCCAAATCGCTACTACGATCGTTATTTTGAAATGAACGCTGTCAAAATCTTGCCGGGTGAATACTTCGCGACCAATCAAGAAACGATGATTGTGACGGTACTTGGTTCGTGTGTCTCGGCTTGCATTCGCGATCCTATTGCAGGTGTCGCCGGCATGAATCATTTTTTGTTGCCGGCCAACGCAGACGAAATCAATTTTAATTCAGAATCCGCCCGCTATGGCGTGTATGCGATGGAAATATTGATTAACCACATGTTGAAGCTTGGCGCAGACAGAAAAAGACTGGAAGCCAAAATATTTGGCGGTGCTAATGTCCTAAAAGGATTTAAAGTTAATAATGTTGGTAAACAAAACGCTGAATTCGTACAAGAATATATGATGTCAGAAAACATCCGCGTAACAGCGACTGACTTATTAGGAGAGTTTCCGCGCAAGCTTTATCAGTTTCCAAAAACAGGAGAAGTCAAAGTTAGAAAACTCAAATCGCTGCATAATACAACCATTCTCGACCGCGAAAGCGAGTACAAGGTCAAAATTAAACAATCGAAGTCAGGTGGTGGTGATGTTGATTTATTCTAAATTGATGATGTTATGAGTATAAAAGTTCTGATAGTTGACGACTCTGCACTCATTCGCAGTTTGTTAGCCGAAATCATAAAGCAGGCGCCCGGAATGGAGTTAGTCGGCGCGGCGCCCGATGCTTTTGTCGCTAAAGAAATGGTTATTCGGTTAAACCCCGATGTGATTACCCTTGATATCGAAATGCCAAAAATCGATGGCCTCACCTTCTTAGATCGCCTTATGAAAGCCAGACCAACGCCAGTATTGATGATTTCAACACTCACCGAACAAGGCGCTGACGCAACCATAAAGTCCTTAGAATTGGGCGCGATTGATTTTATCCCCAAACCTAAAATCGATGTCGCTAGAGGGCTCGCCGCGTATGAAAATGAAATAGTTGAGAAAATTCGCATGGCGGCTATGTCGAATCCTCGCAGACGCACGATGGGCTTAAGTAAAGCCAAAAGCATTCCGATTACATATTCGGGCACAGAAACGATTGTGGGTATAGGAGCCTCTACAGGCGGCACAGAGGCGATTAGGCAAGTATTGCAACAACTGTCACCCGCATTTCCAGGCACCATCATTACGCAACACATGCCGCCTAATTTCACTAAGTCATTTGCACAACGTCTAAATTCGCTATGCGATATGCGGGTAAAAGAAGCGGAAGACGGCGAGCGCATTTTGCCTGGCAGCGCTTATATTGCACCAGGTGACCAGCATCTTAAGATCGTCAGAAGCGGAGCTGATTACCGCATTAAACTCGATAACGGGCCGCTGGTATCGGGGCACAAACCTTCCGTTGACGTCATGTTCGATTCGTTGGCAGCGGTGGTAGGAAAAAATTCTGTTGCAACTATTTTGACAGGAATGGGCAAAGATGGCGCCAAAGGCCTACTAAACCTAAAAAACAAAGGAGCCATTACAATGGCGCAAGATGAAGCGTCATGTGTGGTCTATGGCATGCCAAAAGTAGCCTTCGAGATAGGCGCTACCGAGCATGTATTTTCATTAGAAAAAATGAGCCAAGCATTAACAAAAGCCGTTGAGAAAAAAGGCGCTGGAACTCGTCTGTAACAAAACTCTGCTAAAGCTTAATGACATTATACCGATACATTGTTGGACAAAGTTCGAACAACTACAGGGAAAGAGTGTGGCAATCATTATGAATTCACAAACAGTAATAAACTCAAAACCAACGTTAATAGCGAAAGACGGCCACTTGTATGTCTGATATTGACAAATTAAAAGCAGAAATACGCACGCTAGAGCGCAGTGTAGAGCGAGAGCGTCGCGCTAGAAAAGACGCCGAAGACGGGCTTAGAAACAAAATATTTGAACTAATAGGATCACAAAAAAACACCGAGAATGCGTCCATTAGGCTGCGCCAAGCACTGATGGCAAGTAAGGTTATGGTGTGGGAATGGCTTGCAACAACCGACTGTTTCATTTTATATACAACAGATGAGAGTGGCGTATCAGAGACAGCAATAAGCGCAAAGCGCAGTCGTGTCATTGACAGTATTTTACCCAGCCACAAAGAAAATTTTTTGCACGCATGGTATAACCACATTGAGGGCAGAACGTCATCTATCGATATGCGTGTAGAGCGCAAGTCTCGGGGTACAGGCAAAACCATATGGGCGAAAGTGACAGGCAAGGCAATAGAAACTGACAAAACTGGCAAGGTACTCAGAATGGTCGGTACTTATACCGACGTAACAAAACAAGTCAACGAACGAAAAATGCACAATCTTATCACTAGTTCATTTTTGGAGTACCGATTTCCTAGTTTTGCAATCAGCATTACAGACAATTACATCGAATCAAATGCTAAACTTTGTGAGCTACTTGAATTGGACGAAAAAATTTCTGATTGTGAAAAACTTCAGGCTTATATGCCCATAGACTTGTGTATTATGGAGCAAGCCGCTGGTAATCGATCATTTATTGCAGATGTCACCACTCAGACAGGTAAAGTTATAACCATGAAATTTAGGCTTTCGCCAATGTCGAGCGTCAATGGTAAATATGTTTACTGTGTGGGTACGTTTCAAGAAATCGCCACCTAAACTACCCAACTCCCTCTACTGCTATTAACTAGCAGCCAAAAATTGCGGCGAACGTCGCTGATTAGACCAGTATTATGCTGATTAATGGCTACGATCTATGTTACTTTCCAATTTAAATAAATAAACATAGTGATCCACTTGCAAAAAGTACGATTTTTGAACTCTTTTTGCGTAAAAGTGTCATTTAACTATTGTTTCACGGATTTTAACAACAAACTCGATGAAAATTTTATTACTCAACGGCCCCAACCTAAATCTTTTGGGAAAACGTGAGCCTGAAATTTATGGCAAACGCTCTTTGCAAGACATCATAGACGATTTAGTGCTCGTCGGTCAGAGCTTGAGCTGTGAGATCGAACATTTTCAGTCAAACAGCGAAGCCGCTCTCATTGACAAGCTGCATACCCTGTTTGCTGTTGATAACAAAAGGGTCGACGCTATCATTATTAATCCTGCCGCATTTACACACACTAGCATAGCGTTGCGCGATGCCATTCTGGCCGTGAACAAACCTTTCATCGAAGTGCACCTATCAAATGTGCACGCACGTGAAGCATTTCGCCATCAGTCTTTTTTCTCTGACATTGCACAGGGCGTTATCGTTGGTTTAGGCGAACAAGGCTACGAATATGCACTTAGGTCATTGGTAAGTAGCCTAAGTCGTGATTGAGTTTTTGACATACACACAACAAATACAAAATAGTAGGATGAAAAATGGACATTAGAAAAATAAAAAAATTGATTGAACTGGTTGAAGAGTCAGGCATCGCTGAACTTGAAATCACCGAAGGCGAAGAGTCAGTCAGAATCCACAGAGGCGGCAGCGCACAAACCATGCAATATGCGCCGCAGATGATGACCGCTCCAGCGCCTGCTGCTGCACCTGCTGCGCCGGTAGCTGAAGCAGCGCCGCTCATTGCGACGCCTTCAGGACACATGGTCAAATCACCTATGGTGGGCACGTTCTACCGTTCGTCATCTCCAGAAGCAAAAGCATTCGTAGAAGTCGGTCAAACAGTCAAAGTTGGCGATACCCTGTGTATTATCGAAGCAATGAAAATGATGAACCAAATCGAGTCTGATACTGCAGGTGTTGTAAAAGAAATCTTAGTTGATAATCAAGAACCTGTTGAATTCGACCAAGCTATGTTCGTCATTGAATAGGGCCCAAATTATGCTTGATAAAGTACTTATTGCTAACAGGGGCGAAATTGCTCTGCGCATTTTACGGGCGTGTAAAGAACTCGGAATAAAAACGGTCGCGGTGCACTCCACCGCTGACAAAAGTCTCAAGCATGTATTGCTGGCAGACGAATCAATATGTATTGGCAACGCACCTGCTAACGAGAGCTACCTTAATATTCCGCGTATTATAGCGGCTGCAGAGGTGACTAATTCAGTCGCGATTCACCCCGGTTATGGTTTCTTAGCAGAAAGCTCTGCTTTTGCCGAAGCGGTGGAAAAAAGCGGTTTTATTTTTATCGGTCCGACAGCTGAAACAATCGACTTGATGGGTGATAAAGTTTCTGCTATTGCCGCAATGCGCAAAGCAGGTGTTCCGTGCGTACCCGGCTCTGATGGCCCTCTTTCAAACGATTTAGATAAAAACAAAGCCATTGCAAAACGCATTGGCTATCCAATGATTGTTAAAGCTGCTGGGGGCGGTGGCGGCCGCGGCATGCGTGTGGTTAGAAGTGAAGAAGATTTGGATGAAGCGATTCGAACCACCAAAGCCGAGGCTGGCGCGGCATTTAACAACGATGTCGTGTATATGGAAAAATTTCTTGAAAATCCAAGACACGTAGAGATACAAGTTTTGGCTGATGGACAAGGAAATGCTATCCACTTGGGCGAACGCGATTGCTCAATGCAACGTCGCCATCAAAAAGTAGTCGAGGAGGCACCAGCCCCCGGCATATCCGACCAAATGCGCGCCAAAATTGGTGAGCGTTGCAGAAGAGCCTGTATTGAAATTAATTATCGTGGTGCAGGTACCTTCGAATTCTTGTATGAAAACGGTGAATTTTACTTCATAGAGATGAACACTCGCATTCAAGTTGAGCACCCTGTATCTGAAATGGTGACGGGTGTTGATTTGATAAAAGAGCAATTGCGGGTGGCTGCGGGACAACCGTTGTCAATTGACCAATCGCAAATAATCGTGCGGGGTCATGCTATTGAATGCCGTATTAATGCTGAGGATTCAAAAACGTTTATTCCCAGCCCCGGAAAAATAACCACATTTCATGCCCCCGGCGGATTAGGCGTAAGGTGGGAGTCGCATGTTTATGCTGGTTACACTGTGCCACCGTATTACGATTCAATGATTGGGAAATTGATTACATTTGGCGAAAGCCGTGATGAGGCAATTGCACGCATGCGTCATGCACTCAACGAGTTGGTGATTGAAGGCATCAAAACCAACGTTGATTTACAAAAATCTATCATGGCGGATGAAAATTTTTGTGCGGGCGGTGCCAACATCCACTATTTAGAAAAAAAACTAGGGATCAGTAAATAACTTAGCACGAAAATAATCTATAAAGCCAAAACTTCGATATAAAGTGCAACGATACTCACTTTATTTCGGAGTTTTTTTGTCTTTGATACCTCACGACGACGTGTTTGCGCTACACAGCGACACTGATATTACCACCTTATTTCTGTATCGATATTTGCTCGACAAACCAGACCCCGTGCACAATCTTTACAAAGATATAGAAGACTTGAAGCACTTTCCAGAGCGTATAGATGGCAGCTATCGCGCCGAATGGACGACCTATGTCAAACGCCAACTACACAAATTGAAACAACTTGATAAGCAACAACAACAAGACTTTTGGTCACGCTTGAGCCAAAAAATGCAGCAACCGCAGCAAGACCGGGACTTGTGTGCAGCTCTTGAACAAATACAAACCAGCTTAAAAATAAACGCGTCAGATAAAGTATCAGTAATCAAAATCCCAGTTAAAACGTATATAGAGCAACTCATTAAACTATAAGGCAACAAGATGTTCGGTTTATTCAAATCAGATCCCACCAAAAAGCTACGCAAAACCTACGACGCCAAGCTTGAGCAAGCAATGCTTGCACAAAGGAAAGGCGACATTAAAACTTACTCAATGTTAACGGCGGAATCAGAAGAGATATGGAAGCAAATCCAGGCACTGGAGACTAAAAAAGACTAGACGCAAGGGCCAACTAAACTAGATGCTTTTAGTTGGTCAATGTTGGATAATGAGCGTCAATAGTGGGTAATAGTGAGTAGGTAACAAGTAGTGGCGTGGCAACAACTAAAAATTAATATAAAAGCAAAACATGCAGAAAGTTTGGGTGACATGCTAATTGCCAATCAAGCGCAAGCAGTGACGTTTGTTGACGCGAAAGATACCCCCGTGTATGAGCCTAAGCCAGGCGAAGTTTTATTGTGGCCAGATACTCAAGTAATCGGTTTGTTTGATGCTACCGATGAACTTGGGCCAGTCATTGCCCGCTTAAGCAAAGCTAAAATACTGCAAGACGAATTTGTGTATGTTGTCGACCAATTAGAAGACAAAGACTGGGAACGTGAATGGATGGATGACTTTCATCCTATGCAGTTTGGTAAGCGTTTGTGGATCTGTCCAAGTTAG
>Ga0115565_10000531_pt1 | contig 33196 bp, 30 predicted proteins | sample COGITO_mtgs_1105_FD_87199 | JGI IMG/M metagenome (GOLD analysis project Ga0115565, IMG submission 87199) | Pelagic marine microbial communities from North Sea - COGITO_mtgs_110530 | ecosystem: Environmental > Aquatic > Marine > Epipelagic | place: Germany:Helgoland, sampling site Kabeltonne... | reverse complement strand
ACGACTAAAAAAGTGCTAAAAAAAAGACCCCATTTGACACCTACAGCTATTGATACACAGCGCGTGAGCGTTTGGCAAGATTTTAAAGAAATCACGAAGGTGAGACTCTCTGTGGTTGTTGTCTTTTCTAGTATTGCTGGGTATTTACTAGGTGCCTATGAAGTAGAGTGGGATATTTTAATCTTACTTTGTGTAGGTGGCTATTTTATGGTTGGTGCATCTAATGCATTTAATCAAGTCATAGAAAAAGATCTAGATGCCTTAATGGATCGTACAAAAAACCGTCCTGTAGCCTCTGGGCGTATGACGGTTACCACTGCTATGGTCATAGCGATTCTTTTTACAATTTTAGGCGTTGGCACTTTGTATTACATAAATCCGCAGAGTGCATTTTTCGGAGGGCTTAGTATCTTCATGTACGTTTTAATGTACACGCCGCTTAAAACAAAGACACCGCTTTCTGTTTTTATAGGGGCTTTTCCGGGAGCTATACCTTTTATGCTAGGTTGGGTAGCTGCGACAAATGATTTTGGTATAGAGCCAGGTATGTTGTTTATGATTCAGTTCTTCTGGCAATTTCCTCATTTTTGGGCCATAGGTTGGTTCTTATATGATGATTATGCAAAAGGGGGTTTCTTTATGTTACCTACAGGTAAGCGTGATAAAACCACTGCAATACAAACTATTTTGTATACAGTTTGGACGATCTTGGCATCCTTAGTGCCAGCATTCGGGGTGACAGGACGATTATTTTTAACGCCTGTATCGGCCGTAATAGTAGGTGGTTTAGGATTGTGGATGCTGTGGGCTGCTATAGAATTATATAAAAAGCAAGATGGACCTACGGCAAGAAAATTAATGCTGGTGAGTGTAACCTACATTACGTTATTACAAATCGTATTTGTAGCAGATAAATTTCTAAGATAATGGACTACACACAAGGAACTGAAAAATACAAAAGAGATCGTGCTAAAAAGATGATGCTGTGGTTCGGTATTATAAGCCTTACGATGACATTTGCAGCTTTAATAAGTTCATACATCGTAAGTAAAGAGCGTCGTGACTGGCTAGAGAGTTATGATTTTCCGAACGCATTTATATATTCTACACTTATTCTTGTAGGGAGTAGTGTTGTATTGCATATCGCCCGATCACTAATTATCAAAAATGATAAAGGTGCAGGCTTTGTTTGGCTTTCAGTAGCGTTTGTGATGGGGATTATTTTTGTGGTGCTACAAGTTAATGGATTTCAGGAACTAACAGATCAGGGGTATTATCTTACTGGGAAGTCAAGTAACATCACAACAACCTTTTTATTTGTAATTATAGGCTTACACGTACTACACGTGATCGCAGGATTTATAGTTTTAATCACACTTATAACACAAACATTACGAGGTAGATATCACTCAGAAGAGCACGTGGGATTAGACATCGGGATTGGCTTTTGGCACTTCCTAGATGTGATTTGGGTGCTGCTGTTTCTGTTTCTCTATTTTGTACGTTAATCGTTAGACAATTTTAAGGAATATGGGTACGCTTTCGCGAAAGCGTAATTAACCCTCATAAAAACTTGCAAAAACAGGTATCACTTACGTATTTTTGCAGCTATTAAATTAACCAATACCATACTATGGACGCGACTGTAAATCATACAGCAAACGATGGACCTACTTGGGGCGGTGGTAATCAGCCACTAAAAGCGAGCTACGGAAAACTAATGATGTGGTTTTTCATACTTTCTGATGCCCTTACTTTTTCTGGTTTTATTGCCGCTTACGGCTTTTCAAGATTTAAATTTATAGACTCGTGGCCTATCGCCGATGAGGTGTTTACGCACGTTCCGTTTTTTCACGGTAACTACCCGATGTACTATGTTGCGTTTATGACATTTGTACTTATTATGTCGTCTGTAACGATGGTATTAGCCGTAGATGCTGGTCATAAAATGAAACAAAACCGAGTGATCTGGTATATGTTCTTCACGATCATAGGAGGTATCATATTTGTGAGCTCTCAAGGTTGGGAGTGGGCAACTTTCATTAAAGGTGAGTACGGAGCTTTAGAAACTAAGGGAGGGAAAATCCTACAATTAGTAGATGTAGAAGGTAATCGCATAGCACTAAGTGATATTGCAACACCGCTACCTACAGAGCGTGCACAACACGAGCGCAAAAACGGAATCTGGTTTACTGACGAAGGTACGCGATCTACGTATACCGCTGCAGAAGCAGTTGCTGGGGTATTAGCAAATGAAGAGGTTCTTATACGTACTATCTATCTAAACGAAGACGGTGAGAAAACCGTACTATCTAGAGAAGAAACTGTTGCAAAGTTGCAAGATGTTACTGGTACTGTAGAGGGTGCAAACCTTATTCATAATGAGTACGGAGTGCCGTTATTCGGCGATTTCTTTTTCTTTATCACAGGCTTTCACGGTTTTCACGTACTAACAGGGATACTTATAAATATCATCATATTCTTTAATGTTATCGTAGGTACGTATGAGCGCCGCGGTCATTATGAAATGGTAGAGAAAGTAGGATTATACTGGCACTTTGTAGATTTAGTTTGGGTATTTGTATTCACATTTTTCTACTTGGTTTAATTATAAAGATTTTAGAACACAGTTATGGCACACGAACATAAACTATCAATATTTAGAGGAAGGCTAACATTTAAGGATAACATCCAGAAAATTTGGGGAGTTCTTATCTTACTTTCTATAATAACTGCTATTGAAGTAGCATTGGGAATCAAAAAGCCTGAAATTTTCGCATCACCTTGGTTATCTCCTTTTGAAGGTGGCTTTTTTGCGATGCTAGGAAACATACTATTAGGGATGTTCATATTTATGAAACCGCTCAACCTGATTTTTATAGTACTTACTATAGTAAAAGCATATTATATTACCTGGGACTTTATGCACATGCGTGATGAGGTGATGGGCTTACGACGCGCCGTAGTGTGGACAGGTGTTTTCCTAATTTGCTATTTAGTCTTCATATTACTAACTGAAGGAGATTATATTTTTGAAGTCTATAAAGACGGCTTCCAAACTTGGGATTTTTAACGAATAATGAAAAGCGGTTTTTAAACCGCTTTTTTTTTGCGCTAAACTCTTAAGGAAATCTTAATGATTTAAAGTGTGTTGTCACTCTTGAGGTATGAAAAAGAAATATTTAGTACTTACCGTTCTATTTGCGCTGCCGCTACTAGCGTATATGTTTTTTGCGTCTGGCGTTTATAATTTTAACAGGCTACCTGTTGTACAGGAAACACCAGTGCGTAATCTCTCATCGCACCAAGGACTCAATGAGGTCGCTCCGACGGTAGATTCGCTTTCGTTTAAAAATCAGGTGACCGTCATCGGTTTTTTAGGTGATAAGCTTAAGGATAATGTTGGGTATACTGCAAATGCTTCTATGAAAGTGTACAAATACTTTCAGGAGTTTGGAGACTTTCAGATGATATATCTTATTAATCCTGGAAGCCGCGATCAGATAGAAGAACTTAAGGAAGAGCTCGGTGTAATTACAAATGTTGATTTTTTACGTTTTGTAGAAACGACACCTGAAAAAGCTAAAGAAGTGCTGGCTAGCTTAGGGACAGATGTGCTACCGGCTGAAGATGGAAGTAGTCTATATGCTTTCGTCATAGATAGAGATTTAAAAATCAGAAGCCGTATCGTACAGAAGAGTGAGAAGATACATAAGCAAAAAGGCAATTACTATGGGTACGATATTACGCGAGTAAGTGAGATGGGTTTATTGCAAGATGATATAAAGGCCCTGCTAGCAGAATATAGACTCGCACTCAAGAAAAATAATAATAGTAGTGATCAAGAAATAGAGTTTAGAAACTAATGCGCAGAAATACCTACATAGGAATAACGGTTATTATTATCATATTTGGCATTATTATTTTGCCTAAGATCTTTAAACGTGTAGCTAATGATGATGTCGTTAGAGGAGGTCGTATGAATGTAGTGGGAGGTATGCAGCAGTCTGATACAGAAGAAGGTCTGGCTTACATCACATTAAATGGAAAAGATCGTAAGGCGCCAGCGTTTACCTTTGTTAACCAAGATAACGATACGATTACAAATGCAGATTATAAAGGCAAAGTATATCTCGTTGAGTTCTTTTTCTCTCGTTGCATTAATATCTGTATCCCGATGAGTTATAACCTTCAAGAGATTGCTACTACTTTTAAAGATGAAGATAATTTCGGAATAGCTTCCTTCTCTATAGATCCTAATCATGACACTCCAGAAGTACTGAAGGCATATGCTGCAGATTATAATGTAACCCACCCCAATTGGAATTTCTTAACAGGCGATTTCGAAATGGTATATGAGCTTTCTAACGTAGGATTTAATATTCCAGTAGGTCAGAATGATAGTGAGGACAATTTAGGGCTATATCACTCAGGACTTTTTGCATTAGTAGATCAAAACGGATTCTTACGAAGTAGGCGTGATGATTATGGTAACCCTATCATATACTATCGCGGTTTTATACCTAATGATGCAGAAATTATAGAAGGTGGAGAAACCTCTCAGGTTAACGAACTTATAGAAGATATTAAAACGCTTTTAGAATAATGCCAGTAGAACAAATAGATCAAGAAAAGAAGTATAGAAAGGCAATCATTGTTTTGTCTATTGTCATTCCTGTAGCGGTGGCCGCGCTTTTTGGAGTAAACCTACAGCGTCTAGGTTTTGACGTAGAGCCGCTTTCGTTTTTACCGCCTATTTATGCAACCATAAACGGGCTTACCGCAATCACGTTAATTGCAGCAATCATCGCTATAAAAAATGGCAAACGAAGAACGCACGAGCTTTTAATGAAAACTGCAATTGCCCTGTCGGTATGCTTTTTATTAATGTACGTAGCGTATCATATGACAAGCACATCTACGAGCTATGGAGGTGAAGGCAGCATAAGATATGTGTACTTTTTTATCTTAATAACCCACATAGTATTATCTATAATTATCATCCCGCTAGTGTTGTTTACGTATGTACGAGCACTGGCAAAACGTTTTGACAAGCACAAGAAACTAGCTAGAATTACGTTTCCTATTTGGTTATACGTGGCCATTACGGGTGTGGTGGTGTATCTCATGATATCGCCATATTACGCGTAATATTTGTACACATACGCTTTCGCGAAAGCGTATAAACAAAACATAAATTTGCTAAAACTAAAATGTAATATCGTCCTTATATTTCTGTTGTTGCTCGCTACGCAAACAGCAGCTGCGCAATGTGCTATGTGTCGTGCGGTTCTTGAAAGTGAGACCGACAATAGCCTAGCAGAAGGTGTTAACAATGGAATTATATTTCTAATGGCAGTTCCTTACGTGCTTGTAGGTGGCTTAGGTTACATTCTTTACAGAGCGCGTAAAAAACGGAAGGCGGCTCAGTCTGAGCTAGATATATAAATATACGGCTTACGATCATATTCTTTTTAACAAAAGCCTAACAGTTCTAGGCGTAACAGCATACTACATTTGGAGTCTATATAGTGTATTTATTGACTTTATCGGTTAGCACCAAGCCGTTTTAAAGCATTATACTGCCACTAACCACCAGAAAATGATAGATATTAAAGATGTACACAAGTCGTACAAGATGGGTAGTAACTCATTGCACGTACTCAAAGGCATAGATTTTTATGTAAAAGAAGGCGAACTTGTATCAATAATGGGTTCTTCAGGTTCTGGAAAATCTACACTACTCAATATTCTGGGGATGCTAGATGAAGCAGATATGGGAACGTATACACTAGATAATGTCCCGATTAAAAACCTGAATGAGAAGGTTGCAGCACAATATCGTAATCGGTTTTTGGGGTTTATATTTCAGTCTTTTAATCTTATAAATTATAAAAATGCTTTAGATAATGTATCTATGCCACTATATTATCAAGGCGCAAAGCGTAAAGAGCGCACTGATAAGGCAATGCATTACTTAGAAAAAGTAGGTCTTGCAGACTGGGCAACACACTTACCTACAGAGCTTTCTGGAGGTCAGAAACAACGTGTGGCTATAGCGCGAGCGCTAGCGAGTGACCCTAAAGTACTTCTTGCAGATGAACCTACCGGAGCTTTAGATACCAAAACATCTTACGAAGTAATGGATCTTATTCAAGGGATTAATGACGAAGGGAAAACAGTACTCATCGTTACACACGAGCCCGATATTGCAGAAATGACAAAACGCGTCGTAAATCTTAAAGACGGCCGTATCATAGACGATAAAATAGTACAACAAGTAAAAGCCGCTCAGTATGTTTGATATTGAACGGTGGCAAGAGATGTTTGAGACGCTGGGTAAGAATAAACTCCAGACGTTTTTAACGATGGTCTCCGTCTTTTCTGGAGTGCTCATTCTCATAATACTGATAGGTTTTTCTACAGGAATTCAGAATGGTGTGCGCAGTCAGTTTGAGCAAGATGCTACTAATCGTATATCTATACATAGCGGTGTGACCACTAAAGGTTTTAAAGGTCTCAACCCAGGAAGATACATTCAGTTGCGCGATAGTGATCTTTCTGATATCGAAACTAAATACGAAGATAATCTAGAGTATAAAACGGGAATCTATAACATTTGGGGCGGGCAAACTACCTATGGTAAAGAATCAGGAAATTATCGCATAGAAGGCGCCTCGCCTGACCAGCAGTTTATAGAAAACGCATCTTTAGTTTCTGGTCGTTATCTCAATAATGAAGATATGGTAGACGCTCGTAAGGTGGCTATTATAGGAAACCAAGTGAAGCGTGATCTTTTTAAAACTAAGGAAGCCGTAGGAGAAACTATTCAAATTTTTGGTATCAACTTTAAAGTGGTTGGTGTGTATACAGATCCTGGCGGAGAGCGCGAAGAGACGCGTGTTTTTTTACCACTACCCACAGCACAACAAGTTTTTAACGGAGCAGATAAACTCAGGTCTATGGCGCTTACCGTAAAAATGGCAGATGATTTTGACGAAGCAGTGGCACTTTCTGCAGCAATGTCTAAGCAGTTTGAGACAGATCTGAAAACGAAATACAGCATCTCTCCAGATGATCGTAGCGCCATACGCGTAAACGATACCCTCGAAGAGGCTAAGAAAATTTACAGTCTTATAGATACCATAAGCGCCGTTTTTTGGTTTATCGGTATTGGTACAATCATCGCCGGAGTAGTAGGTGTGGGCAACATTATGCTTATCGTGGTAAAGGAGCGTACCAAAGAGATTGGGATACGAAAAGCCTTGGGTGCCTTACCTAGTTCTATAATAGGGATGATTTTGCAAGAAGCTATTTTTATCACAGCTATAGCAGGATTTGCAGGTTTGTTTCTGGGTGTAATCGGGTTAAACATCGTGAGCCCGATGATAGATAGTGACTTTATAAAATCTCCTCGAGTAGATTTTGTAACGTCTATTACGGTAGTGGGCATTATCATTTTCTCGGGCGCATTAGCTGGGTATTTTCCCGCGCGCAGAGCCGCAAATATTAAACCTATAGAAGCCTTGAGAGATGAGTAGAGTTAGCGCATACACGCTTTCGCGAAAGCGTACGAAGAAAGACTTCATAGGTTGCATAAAAAGTAATAACTATGTTTAATAAAGAACGCTGGTCAGAAATACTAGAAGCCTTAAACGCAAATCGGTTTAGAACACTACTAACTGCTTTTGGGGTGTTTTGGGGTATTTTTATATTAGTATTATTACTTGCCTTAACTAAAGGTTTACGTAATGGCGTAAGTGCAGATTTTGGAAACTTTGCCACAAACTCTATGTTTATGTGGGGCCAGAGCACATCAAAACCATATAACGGACTACCTAAAGGGCGTCGTGTTCAATTTAAATTATCCGATGTTGAAGCGTTAAAAAGAGAAATGCCAGAACTCAAATATGTGTCTCCTCGCAACCAGTTAGGAGGTTATCAGGGCGCAAATAATGTGACACGTAAAGATAAAACGGGTGCGTTTTCAGTTTCGGGCGACTATCCTGAATTCATAGAGCAACAGCCTATGGATATTATGGCTGGGCGCTTCATCAGTTACTCAGATATTAACGAGAAGCGCAAGTCTGCTGTACTAGGTAAGGATGTTGTAAAAGCACTTTATGATTATGGCGAAGACCCTGTAGGTACCTACATTAAAATTAACGGTGTTAATTTTATGGTCGTAGGAACCTTTAAACAAGCGGGAAGTGATAGTGGCGATAGTGAGGAAGAAGCTAATACTATCTTTGTCCCATTTACGACTTTTTCGCAAGCCTTTAACCGAGCTGATAATGTCGGGTGGATGGCAATCACGGCTTATGATGGCAATAGTATTACTGACCTTAAAGAGCAAGTGCTGTCGATAATGCGCAAACAACGTACTATAGACCCAACAGATAAGAGAGCGATAGGAAACTTTGATAGGGCAGAAGCCTTTGGTCGTATAACTGGTCTGTTTGATATTTTGCAGCTTGTGGGATATGTCGTCGGAGCATTAATTTTGATGTCTGGAGTAATTGGGATAAGTAATATAATGCTTATCGTGGTAAAAGAAAGGACTAAGGAAATAGGAGTGCGTCGCGCGTTAGGAGCAACACCACTGAATATAAAAGCTCAAATCTTACAAGAGTCTACCGTGCTTACGATGATTTCTGGTATGCTCGGTATCGCCGCAGGAGCTGGAATGATCTGGTGTCTGAACTTTTTTATACCACCAGGAACTGCAGATAATTTTTCAAGCCCTTCGGTAGATGTAACAGTTGCGCTCTTTGCGCTCGTTATTCTTATCGTTTCAGGACTATTAGCAGGACTTATACCTGCCACGCGTGCAACTAAAATGAAACCTATAGATGCACTTCGCATAGATTAAAAAACAATCAATCAAAATTATACCATAACACTTAACACATGAAAAGAACAGGAACCATCATCGTATTAGTAGCCATAGTTGTTGCTTTTGTATTCGGTATACGTTACTTATGGCTTACAGATCAACAAGATCCTGTAGTCTACACTACAGAAAAAGCCGCTACACGTACGATAATGAAAAAAACAGTTGCCACAGGGAGTATCGTGCCTAAGGAGGAAGTCCTTATAAAACCTAATATTTCAGGAATTATAGATGAAATTTATATAGAAGCTGGTGATGTTGTACAAGCAGACGATCTTATTGCAAAGATCAAGGTAATCCCCAATGTGTCTAACTTAACTAGTGCTAAGAATAGTGTTGCTAGTGCACGTACGCAATTAGAAAATGCGCGTATAGACTACAACAATCAGAAAGCGGTTTATGACAGGCAAAAGGCTCTTTTTGATAAAGGGGTGATTTCTATTAACGACTTTCAATCTGTAGAGGCTGGTTATAATCAAGCACAACAACGTCTAAAGCAACAAGAGATAAGCTTACGAGGTGCACAACAAAGCTATGACATCGTGCGTACGGGAACTACAAGTGGTTTAGGTAATGCAGCCACAACCATAGTTAGAGCAACGATATCAGGTATGGTCTTAGAGGTGCCTGTAAAAACAGGAAACCAAGTAATAGAAGCAAATAATTTTAATGATGGGACTACAATTGCTGCTCTAGCAGATGTAGATAAAATGATTTTTGAAGGAAAGGTAGATGAAAGCGAAGTAGGAAAAATCAAAGAAAACCTACCGTTAGAAATTACCGTTGGGGCGATAGATAATGAGACCTTTGATGCTGTACTCGATTATATAGCACCTAAAGGAAATGAAGAAAATGGAGCGGTTCAGTTTGAAATTAAGGGAACACTTAATAAAAAGGAAAATGCAACTTTTATAAGAGCAGGTTTAAGTGCAAATGCTAGTATTATTTTAGCAAAGGCAGAAGATGTGCTGAGCATTAAAGAGGCACTTGTACAATATGACCCTAAAACTAAATCTCCATTTGTAGAAGTTGCCACGGGCGATCAGACCTTTGAGCGCAGAGATGTAAAGCTAGGAGTAAGTGACGGTATTTATGTCCAAGTGCTAGAAGGCGTATCTGAAACTGATGATATCAAGGTATGGAACCAGCTTAAGGGTGGTGGGAACTTTGGCGGTAGATAAAATAAATCACTTTTTTTGTAACATAAAAATACTTCAGTAGTCATATTGAACAGAACAGCAACCATGAAAAAATCATTTTTATATTTATCGATTATCCTCGTATCTGTTTTTGCAAATGCACAAGATAAACAGTGGACACTTCAAGAGTGTGTGCAATACGCATTAGATAATAATATCTCTATACAACAAAGTGAGCTTGATGTAGAGGCTTCAGAAATAGACTATAGTGACGCAGTAGGTAATTTTTTACCTTCAGTAAACGGTGATGTAAGTGTATCTGAAAGAACAGGTCTTAACTTTAACCCGGTAACTAATAGTCCGCAGACGACAACCTTTTTATCAGTAACAGGTGGTGTGAATGTTGGGTACACTTTATTTGATGGTTTGCGTAATGTACGCAGATTACAACGTGCTAAAGTATCTAATCTTGCTAGTCAGTATCGCCTTTCTAAAATGAAAGATGACATCTCCCTTTTTGTGGCAAACTCATATTTACAAGTGCTAACAGCAAAAGCAAATCTTGAAGTATTAAACTCGCAAAATGAAGTTACGCGCTCGCAGATAGAAAGAACACAAGCGCTCGTTGATGGTGGAGTGTTGCCTAGAGGAGACCTATTAGAAATACAAGCGTCTAATGCTACAGAACTTCAACGAATCGCTCAAGGAGAAAATCAAGTACAAATCGCTTTAATTAGTCTAGCGCAATTGTTATTGATTAAAGACTACGAGAATTTTGATATTTCAGAAGAAGAATTTGAAGTGATAGATGACGGAATTTCTCAAAAGGGTATAAGCGAACTAATCGCAGCTGCTAGAGATAACAGATCTGAAATTAAAATAGCTGAGCAGAACGTCGAATTAGCAAAGAAAGATTTACAAATTTCGAGAGGTGCATATTACCCTACGCTATCTGCATTTTTTGGATATAATACGAGATATACAAATAACACGAGTTTTGAAACATTTATAGACCCAGATAACCCTTTTAGTACTCAGGAAATAGGGGTAGTGCAAGAAACAGGTCAATCTGTTGTGGGGCAGTTTCCCAATCAATCTGTAAGAGAGGTAGGCGCCCAACCATTTGTTGAGCAGCTTTATGAAAATGATGGTATCGGTTACGGTCTGTCTTTAAATATTCCAATTTTTAATGGTAACGCGACTAGAAACAATGTAAAGCGTAGTAAAATCAATGTGAAGCGTCAAGAATTTTTACTAGAACAAGCATCATTAGATCTTGAAAGCACTGTATACCAAGCTTATGTAGATGCTAAAGGATCATTAAAATCTTTTGAAGCTGCTAAGACCGCTTTAGAAAGTCAGGAGTTAGCGTACCAATATGCAGAAGACAGATATGATGTAGGACTAACAAATGCATTTGATTTTAGTCAAAGTAAGGTGCGTTATGATAACGCGAGAATTGAATTAAACAGAGCTAAATACGATTACATCTTTAAGATAAAAGTGCTAGAACTCTATTTTGGGGTGCCTGCAGCTGAACTTAAATTCTAAACACATGAGTAAAAAAACACTTTTCATAATCTTAGGCATTGCCGTGGTAGCTATAGCTGCTTTAGTTTTCTTCAAAAAATCTGGCGCAATAGGCGGTGGTGATGAAGGTAAGCAGGTTGCCGTGCTTAAAATTGAGCGCAACACAATCGTAGAGACCGTAGCTGCAACAGGAAAAATACAGCCTGAGGTAGAGGTGAAACTTTCGTCAGAAGTATCTGGAGAGGTTATAGATTTACCTATTGTTGAAGGACAAGATGTAAAGAAAGGAGATCTTCTAGCGCGTATCAATCCTGATTTGATACGGAGTGCATTAAATCAGGCACAAGCAGGATTACAAAATTCACGTGCAGGTCTTGAACAAGCTGAGGCTAACCTGAAACAAGCTAAACTCAACTTTGAGCGTAATAAACCTTTATTTGATAAAGGAGTGATCTCACGAGCAGACTTTGATCGTTTTCAAGCAGAATTAGAAATAGCTCAGGCCTCACGTCAGAGTTCTTATTATAATGTACAATCAGTTTCTGCGCAAGTAGCCCAATCTCGTGATAACCTAACGCGTACAGAGATTTATGCGCCTATGGATGGTACCATTTCTATGCTAAGTATAGAGAAGGGAGAACGTGTTGTAGGTACAGCTCAAATGGCGGGTACCGAAATTTTACGTGTAGCAAACCTTACTAATATGGAGGTTGAAGTAGACGTAAATGAAAATGATATTGTAAAAATTGCCGTAGGTGATTCTACGATCGTCGAAGTAGATGCATATCTAAAAAAAGAATTTAGAGGAATCGTAACAGAGATAGCAAATAGTGCGCAAGCCACCTTAACTGCAGATCAAGTAACAAATTTTAAGGTAAAAGTACGTATTCTAGAAGACTCATATAAAGACTTGCTAGAAGGTAAAGCAGCAACCTATTCTCCATTTAGACCTGGTATGACTGCAACGGTAGACATCATTACTCAAAAGCGTCAGAATGTATTAACAGTGCCTATTAGTGCAATTGTGATAAAATCTGACACGAGCAGTTCTAAAAAACCAACGGTTAAAAAAGACGCTAAAGGTGATGATCAGAAATTCGAATGTGTCTTCGTAAAAGATGGAAATACAGCACGTATTCGAGTAATAGAAACTGGAATACAGGATGATACAAATATAGAAATCGTAAGCGGACTTACGGGTGATGAAGAAATCATAACAGGACCGTATTCACTAGTTACTAAGGTGCTTAAATCAGGTGATACAGTGAGCGCAATAAACGATAATAGTGATTCTTCAGAATAATATATGTCTAAAATACTTTGCATAGAGACAGCCACCACTAATTGTTCGGTGGCTTTGTCTATTGATGGCGTTTGTACGTCCTTAAAAGAAGACAACGAGCTTCAGTATAGCCATGCAGAGCGCCTACATCTATACCTAGCAGAGGTAGTACAAGGAGTTGTAAGTGGTTCTGATAACGCTTTCGCGAAAGGAATTGTTGAAGCTAATACTGAGGATACTAGAAGTACAAAAGAATATTTACAGCAACTAGACGCCATAGCAATATCTATGGGGCCAGGAAGTTACACGGGCTTGCGTATCGGTGTATCTGCAGCAAAAGGACTATGTTTCGCACACGATTTATCGCTCATCGCTATACCAACATTAGATGCGCTTGCAAGACAAATTACGGAGGTAAAGAAAGGGGAAGTAATCATCACAATGCTAGACGCACGACGTATGGAAGTGTACAGCGCAATATATGATCACTCCTACGTACAACAAAGAAATACAGAAGCTCAGATTCTAGATGAACACACGTTTAAGAACTATCTACAGAAGGGAGTAGTTCATTTTGTGGGTAATGGTGTGGCAAAATTTAAAGAGGTCTGTAAGCATCCTAACGCTCGATTTTATTCAGATGCGTTACCCTCAGCTAAAGAGATGTGTGCTATTGCTCATGAGAAATTCAAAGCAAATCAAATAGAAGATGTAGCCTATTTTGAGCCGTACTACCTAAAAGATTTTATAGCAGGTAAACCAAAACCTGCCTTTTAAAAAAAATCTCCAATAAGCGCTGCTTACTGGAGATTTTCAATTTTGCCAAAAGCCAAAAGCCAAAAGCCAAAAGCCAAAAGCCAAAAGCCAAAAGCCAAAAGCCAAAAGCCCTAATTACGCCTGATGCATATGCACATCGCGTTGTGGGAATGGTATAGTTATTCCTGCAGCTTCTAAACGCGCTTTTCCTTCTTCTAGGACTAGCCAGCGTATGTTCCAGAAATCTTCATTTTTTGCCCAATAGCGTAAAGATAAGTTTACTGAACTATCGCCAAGTTCTGCGAGTACAATCATAGGTATTTTACCTTCCTCTTGTATCACGAGTTCTTGCTCATTAACCAGAGCGAGTAAAATTTCTTTTGCTTCCTTGATATTATCATCATACGATATCCCGAAAGTGATGTTCTCCTTACGAATTCCTTCTACAGTAAAGTTTATGATACTTTCGTTAGAGAGCTTTCCGTTTGGGATAATCGCCTGTTGGTTTCCAAAGGTGAGTAGTTTTGTTGTAAAAATAGAAATCTCTTTTACAGTCCCTTCTATACCTTGCGCTTTTATAAAGTCACCAACTTTAAAAGGTTTAAATAGTAAGATTAAAACACCTCCAGCAAAGTTAGCTAGTGACCCCTGAAGGGCAAGACCTATCGCTAAACTTGCGGCTCCTAATATGGCAACAAGACTCGTAGACTCAACACCTAATTGAGTGATAATTACGATAAAGAGAATGATTTTAAGCGTCCAGTTTATAAAATCTGCACTAAATTTCTCTAATGTAGGGTCGTAATCTTTCTTTGCAAAAAACTTACGGGTGTATTTGTTTATAATTTTTATAAGCCATAACCCGATAACAAGAATACAAATAGTAGCGATAAAGCTGGGTAAAAATTCCCAGAACCATTCAATCGCGTTTTCTACGTGCTCCTCATATTTTGTTATTTCTTCCATGTATTTATTTTAGCGTGCAAAAGTGAGGAGATAGTTTGAAAATACAAGGGTGATGTACGCTAAATTTTGGTTAATTCTTTAGCAGTTTTAGAGCCTCACTTACGCTGCTCACCGGAAGCTTACACGCATTATTTACACATACATAGATGAGTGTTTCGTTTTCAAGGTAACGTCCTTTAAATATTTCACTCTCACTTTTTATAGTACTCGCTGCAAGTAGGGCATTGGGAATATATTGTTTCTCTAATTCTCGTAATCGCTCATCTGCTTCTGGCCCTACAACGATAATCTCGTAATAAGGTTGCGTAAAATTAAGTAACAAATCTAACCAGTTGCTATACGCTGTAGGATATTGTGCCATATCTCCTTGCACATTATTAAGCATTGTAACAGCCGTGTCGGTGTAGGTTCTGTTTAAGAAATAGTGCGATAGTTTAAAAAAGTTTTTCGCCATTATGGAGTTAGATGCTGGGATCACATTATCAGTAACTTCTGTTGTACGCGTTACTAATCCTTTACTCTCATCACTGGTAAAATAGAACATCCCATTTTCTTCATTTTTAAAATGAGCTAGCGTGTAGTCTGCGAGATTCTTAGCTTTATTTAGCCATTGCACATCTGCAGTGGTTTCAAAAAGTGCAATATATGCATCTATCACCGCTGCGTAATCTTCAAGATATGCCGTAAGTGTAGAGTTTCCTTCCTTGTGCGTTCTAAATAATGCACCAGAGGGTTGTGTAAGTTCTGTAGCTATAAAATTTGCATTTTTTAGTGCGATGTTCAAATACTCTTTTTTCTGAAAAACACGATATGCGTCTATATAACCCTTAAGCATAAGCCCGTTCCATCCAGTAAGAATCTTATCATCCATGCGAGGATATGTGCGTTCGCTTTCGCGAAAGCGTAATAAATCTTCCTGCCATTTTTTCTTCATCGTTAGAAACGCATCTCGCTCGAGATTATGCTCTTTTATAAAATCAGTATCGCTGTCCTGACGTATGAGTACATAGTTGTCCTTCTCCCATTTACCATAGCTGTTTATATTGAAGTACTCGGCAAATACATCGAAATCTTCTTTTAGTATTTCCTTTAGTTCAGGTATGGTCCATACGTAGTAGGCACCTTCTTCTAATTCACCTTCTGCAGTGAGGCTATCTGCGTCTAGAGCGCTATAGAATCCGCCTTCTGGGCTAGTCATTTCGCGTGCTATAAAACGAAGTGTTTGGTGCACAGTTTCTTCATAAAGCGTGTTAGCTGTTGCGAGATATGCGTCACTATATAAACTTACGAGCTGGGCATTGTCGTACAGCATCTTCTCAAAATGCGGTACGTGCCATTTCATATCTGTACTATAGCGAGAAAAACCGCCACCGATCTGGTCGTTAATGCCGCCATATGCGATTTGTGTGAGTGTGGTGTTTACAAATTCTAAGATTTCAGTATCGTTAGTTTGTTTTGCATAACGCAGTAGGAACTGGTAGTTGTTAGGCATCATAAACTTAGGCTCACGATTTGTGCCGCCCTGACGAGTGTCCCAACTGCGAGACCAGCGCTGTATAGCTGTCGTAATACTGTCATTTACAAACACAGGTTTGTTAGGGTTGGGTTTTACAATATCTACTTCCTTTAATCCCTGCGTAAGTTTATCTGCAAAAGCCACAATTTCATTAGGATCTTCTTTATACCGTTTAGCAATTTGCTGTAATGCGTCTACCCAATCGTCTTTAGGAAAATAGGTTCCGCCCCAAAAAGGTCTACCGTCTGGCAGAGCAACTGCATTCAGTGGCCAGCCACCGCGACCTGTGATAAGTTGCACAGCATTCATATAAATAGCATCTATATCTGGGCGCTCCTCGCGGTCTACTTTTATAGAAATGAAGTGCTCATTCATTAAATTAGCAACAAGTGTATCTTCAAAACTTTCGTGTTCCATTACGTGGCACCAGTGACACGACGAGTACCCTATACTTACGAGAATGAGTTTGTTTTCTTTTTTGGCTTGGGCAAGTGTTTCTTCAGACCACGGTTTCCAGTTTACGGGGTTATGTGCGTGTTGTAAAAGATAGGGACTTGTTTCGTTTATGAGGTCGTTTGTATAATCGTGCATATGCTCATTTTTTGTAGTATCGCAAGCCACGAGAAGAAGGAGCATTGCTATAATAGTAGAAAGTTGTAGCGTTTTCATAAGGTAAAAATACAAACAAAAAACCCACCTATTCAGATGGGTTTTATTTGGAGTATATACGTCCCGATAGCTATCGGGATCGCAAAAGCATGTATCGTCTTTATTATTTTACTTCAAAAGTAATTTTTAAATTCACACGGAACTGTTTTACCTTATCTCCTTCTACAGTAGCACTTTGCTCTGCAACATAAACAGATTTGATATTTTTTACTGATTTTGAAGCTTGTGTTACTGCCTTTTGTGTTGCATCTTCCCAGCTCTTATCTGAACTTGATAACACTTCGATAACTTTCATTATAGCCATAATTCTTGGTTTTAATTGGTTTATAAATTTTGTGAACTTCTAATTTACAAATAATTAAGTCGAAAGAAGGTCTGTATAGCGTAAAAGTCTAACCGTTTATAGCTTCTACCATATTAATACGGCCAGGAAGCATCTGCTTGAGCATATTTTCGATACCATTCTTCAAGGTAAACGTTGAGCTCGGGCAACCACTACATGCTCCTTGTAATATTACTTGGACATTTTTAGTAGTTTCATCGTAATTTTTAAAGACAATATTACCACCATCACTAGCTACAGCGGGTTTTACGTATTCTTCTATTATATTTACGATTTCCTTAGAGGTGTCATCTAAGGCTTCAAAAGTCTCTTCAGCTTCGGCTTCTACTTGCTGTGTAGTTTGCTGGTAACCATCGTCTACGATGTTTTTACCTTCTTGTATAAAGTTACGTATGAATTCTCTCGTCTCTGTAACAATCTCATCCCACTCTGCAATGTCAAATTTCTGCACACTCACGTAATTCTCATCCATAAAAACCTCCTTTACGAATGGGAATGAAAATAACGCCTGAGCTAGTGGGGCACCTTTAGTATCATCTATACTCTTAAACTCAAAAGGAGCTGTAACCAGCTTTTTGTTTGCAACAAACTTTAATGTAGAAGGGTTAGGTGTACTTTCTGCATATACAGTTACGGGTACTTTTTTTGCAGCGATATCTTCTATAATAACAACACCGTTATCATTAAGAAAGTCTTCTATCTGCTTCCCTAATTCATCCTGTACGTCTATCCAGTCTACAATGTTATACTTCTCTACACCTACAAAGTTTTGAGTGATGTACACCGTCTTTACAAACGGAAGGTAAAATAATTGTTGCGCTAAAGGACTGTTCTGGGCCTCGTCTATATTTTTAAATTCATAGCTATTATGGTTTACCAAAAACTGGTTAGCTTGAAATTTTTTTATTGCTGGGTTGGTCGTTTTCTCTACGGTGATCGTATAGTTTGCCATGGGAGTAATTTTTGTGCAAAGTTAGTAAAGTTTGATCGTGTCTTCCGATTATAAGCAATTAAAGTCTTTATTTAGATATAAGAAAAACGTGTTCAGTTTTGAGATTGTTTAGGAACTTGTATTAGGAGATATAATACAGAAGCTTAAGTGGCGTTATACATTGACTTAAAGCAATGAGAATGCTCGTTTGATCGTGTGTAGAAACGAATGCTACTAGATTTTGTACGAGAATACCTTACAACAAAATTGCATATATTTGGCTCGCTAGAAGATTGTCTTGTCGTTTATAAGTGATGGACGAGCTCTTTTAATGAAAAGTACACTGTTTTGATGGTGTCATAAGGATTATTTGAATGAATATAAAGAAGCATATTTTAATCATAGGATGCATACTAACTCAGTGTGTTGCATTTGCTCAAGAAGGGATTCCTGTATATTCTGATTACTTAGCAGATAACTGGTACCTACTACATCCTTCTATGGCTGGGGCTTCTACAAAAAGCACTATACGCCTCACTGCAAGACAACAGTGGTTTGATTTAGAAGATGCACCAAACCTACAAACCCTTGCAGTACAAACAAGAATAGGAGAAAAAGTAGGCGTAGGTGGGATTCTCTTTAATGATCAGAATGGCTACTTCTCTCAGAGTGGTGCTTATGCTACATTTGCCTACCATTTATCGTTATCAGGTAATTACAGAACGCTGAGTCAACTTTCGTTTGGTATGAGTGTTGGTCTTATACAATCCCGTCTAGACGAATCTAATTTTGACCTTATAGATTTTGACCCAGTAATTACAGGTGGTCAGCAAAGTGATTCGTATATGAATGTAGATTTAGGGATGTCCTATAACTATATGGATTTTTCTTTTCACGCGGCTATTAAAAATGCACTACCCGCTAAACGAGAAATTTTTACAGAAGGTAGAGAATCTAGAAACCAACGACGCTTTATAACATCACTATCATACAATATTAGCAGACAAGGTTCGCCTTGGAGTTTTGAACCGTCGGTTATGTTCCAGGGAACAGATAGAACACAAGAAGCCACGGGAGATGCTAATCTAAAAGCATACCGCAAGATGGACTGGGGAAGACTTTGGGGAGGTTTATCATACCGCAGAAGTTTTGACGGTGCGGAGTTTTCATCAAACGGAGAAGCAGTAGACGTGCAAAAACTATCTTATATAACGCCATTTGTAGGCGGTAATTATGGTCGTTTTATGTTTGCCTACACCTATTCATATCAGAACAATTCTGTGGTATTAACAAATGGTGGTTTTCATCAGATTACGATAGGCTACGACTTTGGAGATAATAGAGAGCCCTATGATTGTAACTGTCCGGCAGTTAATTAATAAAGGAAAAAGTATAACAAAACAGGCACTCTAGGGTGCCTGTTTTGCTTACCAGCTTTAGTTAGTAGAAAGCTGGTTCTTTTGAAGGATTTATTCCCAAGTATAGCTTTTGTCTTTAGCTTGCGTCTTAATCGCTTTGATTAGCGCACTACCCAAAACTTCCTTGCCTGATTCCTGTTGTTTTTTAGCGATGTAAGCGCCGCGTTTTTTATTTAGAGCTTCTATATCTTGTTGTAAGACTTCACGCTCTTTAGATTTTACTGCTAAGTACTTCTTTATTTCTGTAGTGGTCTTTCCCTTAAGCTGGGTAGGAAGCGCTTCTTCATCTAAGGATTCGTATTCAAAACTTTCTTCCTCTACAGCATCTATAAGATCCCAAGATGAATTCTTGTAAAGACGGGTGCTTTTTGTCACTGCTCTCTCTACCGCATTAGATGAGCTAAGCTTCATCGCATTTCCGTCCTGTACACGTTGCATCTCGGCCTTTTTTCTACCTGTAGCTCCGTAGGCTACATAGGTGTTGTTTAGCGCCTTATTTTTAATTAGTATTTCGTCATCATACGGAGTAGCGATCGCGATCGTTTTCTTATCGTGATCTATGGCCGTATAACTTCCGTTTGTCAGATCAGCACTGGTTTTCCAGTCTGTTCTAAGACCTTCTTGATAATCACCACAGTGTATCGTGTTTATGGTAATATCTCTCTCTTTAGCGTCACTTACGGCATCTTTAAAATGTACTGGACCTTGTGTAAACGGTTCGTTTCCAGCTATAAAAATTAAATTGAGGTCATTTTTACGTTTTCCCCAGTCTAGATCTGTGATAGATTTTTTTATGACCATACCACAATATTCAGAACCACCATTTGTGGTGAGTCCAAACAGTGCTCCAGAAAGGTCGTCTAAATCTTCAGTAAATGCAGATACCTGACGTATGTAGCCATCATTAGCCTCTATAGTGCTGTTGCCATATTCATATAATGCAATGTTTAAACTAGGAGCGACATCCTCACATCGTGCTTTAGCTAGCTCGTTTACGAGTTCCCAAAGCTGCGTTTTTGCCTGGTTTATTAGACCATCCATACTGCTAGAGGTGTCTAGCAATAGCGCCACTTTTATAACGTTAGCCGTTTTGTTTTCATTTAGAACGGTGACTAAAGGTGGTTTTTCATGCGCTTTCGCGAAAGCGTATGTAGCCTCATTTGTAGTTGCCTGAGAAGGCTCGTGCGCACCATTTCCTAAGCAAGCTTGTGCCGCTAAAAGGGCGGTTATACCTATTGTGATCATTGCAGTTTTCATAAGTTTCATTTTAAATTGATACGGTAAAACTAGGGTGAACTTTTTCTGTTTGAAAGGAGCAATGAGGGAACACGCCTTTTGGGTGTGTGAATGAGCGCTTTTAGTTTGTAAACCACGCTATTTTGTGAGTTAAGAGGTGTTTTTGCGTTTTTTGATATGCGTATAAACACGTATGTTTGACCTCAGATGAAGAATATATGTATCATATGGACCTTACTTTTTTGTTGCTGCACATTAACAGTGACAGCGCAGAACAATAGGTTTAATACTGAGGCGCCTAGGACGTTTACCGTAAAAGGGAACGTGATAGATTTAGGGAACTTTGAGCCTATTGCTAAAGTAAATGTTGAAGTAAATGGTGGCGCCTATACGACGACTAATACGGCCGGAGAGTTTGAAATTAGAGCTAGAGTAGGTGATGAGCTTACCATTCGTCAGGCGGGTTTTGAGACGGTATACCATACCATTACTAATGATGATGACATTCGTATCGTAGTAAAGCCGGAGCAAGATAATACGTATGGACGTAGACCTAAAGACAGGTCTGATGAGACAAAGGCTTTAAACTTTGGGGCCTTAATGGCAAAAGCTGAGATTAGCTACGCATCTGACCCAAAATTAGGTATAGAATATGTTACTGAAGCGCTCACAGTAGGTGGTAAACGCGGACTCACACCTTTAGAATATAGTAAAGCCTATAAGTTATTAGGCGATATTTATATGTTTTGGAATCAGCCCGATCTTGCAGTAACTAATTATAGACTTAGTTTACGTAATCAAGCATCTATTGTGGTTCAAATTTTACTAGCTGGAGCCTATCTAGAAAGTAAAAATTATCAAGAGAGTATCACATTATTTGAAACGCTGAGCACTAAAAAACCTACTGAACAAGAACGCATAACTATCTATAATGGGCTAGGAGACGCACATACCGCGACTGGTGACCTTAAGAAAGCGGAAAAAGCGTATCGTACGGCTTTAGAAATTGCAAATAGAGATGCAAGTCAGCGCAAGGCACAGACAGACTTAAATGCACGGCTCGCATCTATTTCTGCTTTAAAAGGAAACGAGCAAGAGGCCGAAGGTTTTATAGATGCTTCTCTTGAGGCGGCTTCTACTTTAGATAAAAAAATATCATCGCGCGCACAGGTAGAAGCGGCAGATTTATATAGTAAAAATGCACAGTTTGACTCTGAAATTGAGCTGCGAAAGAAGGCTTTGGGAGATATTGAAGCTATTAACGACAGCATACCGAATGCAGCGCCCAATACATTGCAGAAGCAAAATTATAAAATAGCAAACGCTTACGTGGCAAAGGAAGACTACGATGAGGCTATTCCGTTTTTTGAGAAGAGTATCTCAGAGGCTTCTTCTAAAGAAGATCTGGCGGTAGAGAAAGATGCGCAGCGCAAACTTTCTGAGGTGTATAAATACAGAGGCGAGTTTAATAAAGCAGTAGAAGCTTACGAAAAGTATGTCGCCTTAGTTGAGAAGGACTACGCACAAAAAGAACAAGAAATTCAGCGTGCTACACGCTTAGGTCAAGACTTAGCATTAAAACAAAATAGAATATCTAGCTTAGAGAAGGATCGTGAACTCAATGAGCAACGTTATCAGGTAGCGTTTACAGAGCAGGAACTCTCTCAAAGTAGAAACAATGCACAACGGCTCATCATTATCTCACTGATCATTTTTTCTGTTTTGCTGAGTATCGCTGCTGTGGCTATTTATAGAAACTTCAAACAGCAGAAATACGCAAATAATCTACTTGCTTTGAGAGGACTGCGCTCGCAGATGAACCCGCATTTTATATTTAATGCTTTGAACTCTGTAAATAGTTTTATAGCCACAAGTGACGAGCGTACGGCAAATAGATATCTTTCAGATTTCTCTAGTTTAATGCGCTCTGTTTTAGAAAATAGTGAGGAAGATTTTATACCACTTTCTAGTGAGATTGAATTGCTAGAAAAGTACACGATGCTAGAGCATTTTAGATTTAAAGACAAGTTTGAGTACACCTTTACGGTAGCTCCAGATTTAGCCGTAAACGATTACCAAATACCACCAATGCTCCTCCAGCCATATGTAGAAAATGCCGTATGGCACGGGATGCGTTACCGAGAAGAAAAAGGGACAGTGCGCATCGATTTTAACAAAGGATCAGAGGATACAGCACTCATAACCATTACAGATGATGGGGTAGGTCGCACGCAAAGCAAAGCGTTAAAAACCGAAAACCAAAAGAAACAGAAATCTAAGGGTATGGGGAACATTAAAGAACGTATACGTATCCTAAATGATATGTACGGTGATCGCATTGCGGTACAAATAGATGACTTAAACACTGACGGTACAGGAACAGTAGTAACACTCACTTTAAAAAAGATCGCATAATGGATGTTCTAAAAACACTTATAGTAGATGATGAGGAAACTAGCAGAGCTATCATACGTAACTATGTACAAAAATACTGTCCTGCCGTTAAAGTAATGGGTGAGGCGAGTAACGTGATCGAGGCGCTAGAAATCATACGAAAAACTGAACTCGATCTCGTTTTTTTAGATGTAGAGATGCCTCACGGTAATGCCTTTGACCTTTTAGAGAAAGTAGGAGATCGCAGCTTTGAAACTGTATTTGTGACTGCTTACGATCACTATGCGCTAGATGCGCTAAATAATCACGCATCGTACTACTTACTTAAGCCTATTTCTATAGACGAGCTCATTAAAGCGGTAGACTACGTGGCCGAAATTAAAAAGCAAGAGGCTGCCCTAGATAACCAAGTATTAACTGCAAAGGATACGGCAGTCGCTGGTAAAATTACAATCCCAACACAAGAAGGTTTTGAAATCATCCCTGCTCAAGACATCCTATACTGTCAGGCAGATGATAATTATACCCAGATGTATCTCAAAACTGGTAAGTCCAAGCTTGTGAGTAAAACGCTCAAGTATTTTGAAAAGGCGCTTACGGAGTTTGGCTTTGCACGTATTCATAAATCTTACTTAGTTAATATTAATGAAGTTGTGGGTTATAAGAAAGGTAAAGGAGGTTCTGTGCTACTTAGTAGTGGTCGTGAACTTCTGGTAAGTGCTTCACAAAAGGCAAATCTCTTGTCTTATTTTAAGTAAACTTAGAAGTTAAGTTTTTCGAAATACGCTTTCGCGAAAGCGTGATTAGTCCAACCTGCATTACGTACTATCATCTCTAACACATCAGGATTTGCATTTGTGAACATTTTGTGAGTCACCTTTTGCTGAGTTTGCGCTGCAATACGAAATTGCTGCAGTAGTCGTTGTGTCTGTCGTGCCACGGCCTCTCCAGAATCTATAATCTTTACATTTTCAGGGAGCATTTCTCTAAGTTGTGGGATGAGGTAGGGGTAATGGCTGCACCCTAAGACAAGATAATCTATCTGTGCCTCAAGCATAGGTGCGATGTAGCGTATCAAGAGGTTTCTGGTCTCGTCACTATCTAGCTGGTTATTTTCTATAAGTGGTACTAAACCTTCTCCTATAACCTCAATAATTTTAGTAGATCCTGCAAATTGTTTAGACGTGGTTTCAAAAAGCGAGCTAGATAATGTCCCTTTAGTTGCTAAAATGCCAACGGCGTGTGTCTGTGATTGTATAGCAGCAGGTTTTATGGCGGGTTCTATACCCACAAAAGGAATATCATAGGTAGTCCTTAAAATATCAATTGCATTTGTGGTGGCTGTATTACAAGCAACAACGATTACTTTTGCGCCTAATTCTATTAGTTTTTCTGTATTCTTTTTAGAAAGATCAATGATCGCTTGCTTAGGCTTTGAGCCATAGGGTGCATTTATACTATCAGCCAGGTAAATCGTGTGCTCTAATGGTAATAGCTGCACTATTTCTTTCCAGATGCTAGTGCCGCCTACACCACTGTCAAAAATACCAATAGGAGCTTGTGTTTGCATACGTCTAAAAATAAAAAAACTGCCGCTGTAAAGCGGCAGTTTTAGTATGTAATTTTTGACTTGTGTATTAGATGCCTAAAGCAGCTTTTACATCTGCCATAAGATCATATCCATCTGCAAGTAATACGCCTGCACCTAGAGAAGAATCTAATACAAAAGTATATCCTTTAGCACGACCTACTTTCTTAATTGTTTCACTCGCTTTTTCTGTGATAGGCTTTAAAAGATCTACTTCTTTTTTCTGAAGATCCTGTTGCGCTTGACCTATGTACTGCTGTATAGCGGCACCTTGATCTTGTACTTCTTTTACGCGACGTGCATTTTCTTCATCAGTCTGAGCTCCAGCTTCTGCATCGTAACGCTTCATGGTACTGTTAAGTTCAGTTTGCATTTCAGTATACGTTGCTTCGTACGTCTGACCTAGTTGTTGTATCTCTTTTTGAGCTGCTTTAAAAGCAGGCAAGTTAGTTACAAGCTGTTGCACATTTATGTGCGCAATCTTAGTCTCTTGAGCTTGAGCCGTTGTTGTGATTCCAAAAATAAGTGCTACAGCAACTAAAATTGTTTTGAATTGTTTCATCGTTAAAAAATTTAATTAAGTTTATTATAATTAGGGTTTATATTCCTCCGCCGTCGTTATCTGTTCCTGCTGCGGGTGGTCTATTCTGTTTTCTTGCGGCTATTATTGAGTCGCGTTTTTGTTGTCTTACTGCGAGTATAGAATCTTTTCGGCGCTGTCTAGCTTCTAATAGTGCTGCGCGACGTGCTTCAAATTCTTCTTTCTTCTTTTTACGTTCTGCGTCTCTTGCGGCTGTTCTTTCATCTACCAATGCCTGACGTTCTGCTTTTTTCTGATCTGCAGCATCTTTACGAGCCTGTACAGCAGCATCTTCTTCTGGTGTCTTTTCCTCATCCCGCTCGAGTGCTTCTTTTTCTTTCTTGTTATTAACTTGATTACGTTTTGAAGCTCTCGTAATACTGCGTAGTACCTGATCGCTTATATCGTGACGTTCTGCTGCATAAAGCATTACAACATCTGCAGATTTGTCAAAAACAAAATCATATTTTCTATTTGCAGAGATTTCTTGTACTGCATTAAAAACTTGATCTTGTACTGGCTGTATCAATACTAATTTCTGATTGGTAAGGTCGCCGCTGGGTCCAAAACGTTTTTGCTGGTATGCAAGTACAAGATCTTCTTCGTAGCGTATATCATCTTCACGTTCTTGAATAAGTTCTGGAGTAAGTAGTGGGCGTTCGTTATCTAATTGTTTTTTTAGATCGACTATTTTACCACGTTTTGTTTCTATCTCACCTTTCCACTTTGTAACCTTTGTATTTAATTGCGATTGTGCTTCCTGGTATTCGGGTACATTTTCTAAAATGTAATCCATATTAATATACCCTATTCGAATACTGCGTTGCGCTTTCGCCGAAAGGCATATTAAAAAAAATCCTACTACTAAAAAGACTACTCTCGTTTTCATACTGGTTAAATCATAGTTAGAAATAATCGTGCCAAAGTTTTAGAAGGATTGTCCTATGATAAAGTGTGGTTGCCATCCTGAAGGCTCTAATGTGCCTGGAATAGGGTCAAAACCGTATCCATAATCAAGTCCTAATAAACCAAAAGCTGGCATAAATATACGAATTCCAACTCCGGCCGATCTGTTTAACTGAAACGGACTGTAGTCTTTAAAATTGTCAAAAGTTGCTCCACCTTCAATAAAACTTAACGCATATATGGTTGCTTGCGGATTAAAACTAATTGGGTAGCGCAATTCCATCGTAAATTTATTAAATATGGTTGCCCCGTCATTACGCTGGTCTGAAGTTACTGCGCCACGATCTAAAGGTGTAAGTGAGTTATTAGGATATCCTCTTAATCCTACAACTTCACGCCCATCTAATGTAAACCCTGCAAGACCATCACCTCCTAAGAAGAAACGCTCAAAAGGTGGGATACCACGAGCATTATTATATGCTCCCAAATATCCTAATTGTACATTGGTACGTAAAACTAACTTATCAAAAAGACGGTTGTACCAGTCTGCACTGAATTTAATTTTGTAGTATTCTAACCACTTAAAACGTTCTTGATCTATCTCACCGATACGATCGCTATCTTGATTGTTAAATGCTTCTACGCGATCTTCGGCTAGGCTTTCATAATCTACTCCATTGAATGCAGAGTACGGAAGTGTCATCTTAGCTGTAAGGCTAAATTTAGAACCGCCTAATGGAAAAATAGGGTTTGTAAAGGTGTTATCTCTGCTTATCCCGATCGTATACGCTAGGTTCTCAGACGACCCATTACCGAAGGTAAAAAGTCCCGTGTTGTAATTACGTAAATCAAAGTGCTGAAAACTTATTGCATGAGATAAATACGTATTTCTATCTGGCCAATTAAGACGCTTTGATATTCCTACAGATCCTCCCGTAATAAGGAAACGACGATCCCTATCTACATCTGCTCTACCTCTTTGATTGAAATTAGAAAGATATTGAATAGTATGTGAGAATGATGTACTAAATGATACTGGCTTCTTACCACCGAACCAAGGTTCAGAAAAAGATGCGCTATATGTTTGGAAAAACTGACTTGCTTGTGCTCTTAATGAAAACGTTTGCCCGTCTCCCATAGGTAATGGACGATATGACTTTTTATTAAAAATATTTGCAATAGAGAAGTTGTTAAACGAAAGCCCTAGTGTTCCTACGAAACCACCACCACCAAAACCTCCTTGAAGTTCAATCTGGCTAGCACCTTGCTCTACTACATTATATTCTAGATCTAATGTTCCTAGTTCAGGCTGTACGTTTACAAACTCAGGAGTTAACTGCTGCGGATCAAAAAATTGAAGCGCACCTAACTCACGTATGGTACTCACTACAGCTTGTTTACTGTACTGATCTCCTGGGCGTGTGCGCAGCATTCTATAGATTACGTGATCTTTAGTACGGTCATTCCCTTTAATACTTATCTTATTAAAGTACGCAAGTTTACCTTCAGATATTCTAATTTCAAAGTCTATAGTGTCGTTTTGTACGTTCGTCTCTACAGGATTAATGTTAGAGAATAAATATCCACTATTTTGATACAGGTTTGTAAGATCATCTGCATCAGGTTTACTGTTATCTGCAATTCTATTTTTAAGTAGAACACCGTTATAAACATCACCTTTGTATAATCCTAGTTTTTCTTGAAGTTGCTCGTCAGTGTAAACTGTATTACCTACAAACTTTAAATCGCCTATATAATACTTGATTCCTTCTTCTACATTAATCTGTAGTGTAATGTCACCGTCGGGATTTTTAATAATCGTGTCACCTAAAATACGGGCATCACGATAACCATTCTCTTTATACTTGTCTACAATACTAACTTTATCTTCTTTGAATTCGTCTTTAATATATTTAGATCGTTTCCAAAAACGCCAGATTTTCTTCTCTTTGGTTTTTTTCATAGCCTTAAGGATTTTCTTTTCCTTAAGTTTTTCATTCCCTATGATATCTATGTTAGCTATTTTCACACGATCACCGCGATCTATGTTTACTAACATATTTACTTTATTCTTTCCTAAAGTATCTTTAATTTCGGTTGTGTTTACGACTACCTTAGTATTTAGATACCCTTCTTTCTTATATTTATTTTCAATATAGTTACGCGTTGTCGTTACTAGATTTTCTGTAACCTTTGCGCCTTTATTAAGACCATTATCTTTAATTAGCGGTGCGGTCTTTTTTTCTTTTATACCTCTTATTTGTAGCTCATTAAGCTCTGGAACTTCCTGAATGTCGAGCTGTAAATCTACTTTATCACCATCTATACCGGTGACATACAAGTTTATGTCTGAGAATAATTCAAGATCCCATAGTTTCTTTATGAGTTTACTTATTTTACCACCAGCTTCACCTTTTAGGTATAAGCGCTCACCCACACGTAAGCCAGTAAATGCTATAACGGTATTCTCATTATAGGTAGTGGTTCCAGTAACAGTTATTGAGGCAATCTCATACTGTTGGTTCTCATTAATGGTGTTTTCTTGTGCATATGCAAACGAAGAAACAAGCATTAAAAGACAAAGGGTGAATGTGCGAATTGTAGTATTAGGCATTCTTTTATTTAATTTGTTCACTCGTCTTTCCGAAGCGTCGCTCACGATTCTGGTAATTATAGATTGCTTCATGAAGATTTTCTTTTCTAAAATCAGGCCAGAGTACATCTTCAAAGTAAAATTCAGCATAGGCTATTTGCCAAAGCAAGAAATTACTAACGCGTTGCTCACCGCTTGTACGTATAAGCAAATCTACATCAGGCATCGTTTGGGTGTAAAGATGCTTATTTATGTAAGACTCATCAATCTTATCAATTGAAATTAGGTTATTTTTAACTTGCGTACTGATTTCCTTAACAGCCTTCACAATTTCTTCTCTGGCTCCGTAGCTCAATGCTAGCGTGAGTTTAAGGCCATTATTGCTCTCTGTTTTGGCAATTACTTCAGAGAGTTCTTTTTGTGCTTTTTGAGGTAGGTTTTCTAATTTACCTATAGCATTTAAGGTGATATTATTATCTAGAAGTGTTTTTAATTCCTTTTTTAGAGAGGAAACAAGAAGATTCATTAAGGTATCAACCTCTAGTTTAGGTCTATTCCAGTTTTCTGTAGAGAACGCATATAATGTAAGATTGCTTATACCTAACTCTGCGCAAGCTTCTATGCTTTGGCGCACGGCTTCAGTTCCCTTACGGTGCCCGGCGGCGCGTAAAAGACCTTGCTTTTTAGCCCATCGTCCATTACCGTCCATAATAATGGCGATATGCTTAGGTAAACGATCTTTATTAAGTTGCTCTAAAAAACTCATACTATTAAAAACCGCAATAGCACGGCTTTTTTCCGAAGGCAAAGGTTACAGTAACTCCTGCAAACATGTACCAATCGTCATTATTAATATTTCCAAACTGTAAATTCTCAGCATTATCACCATCTGGCGCACTGCCATCTAGATTATCTGTTAGTGCATATCGTGCACCTAACTCAATACCAAAAACTAATGACCCGCGTGTAGACTTTTTAAAACCTATAACCATAGGGATTGCAACGGCACTACCAGTGCCATCACTCACCAAGTTGCCTATGGTAGGATCTAGCCTGTGCTGATCATAAAAAGAATATGTAAGTCCTGTGTATAAATATGGCGTAGATGCCGAGGCATCTGAGTGCACATTAAATTCCCAGAACGTATATTCTATTCCTAATGAAAGCTCTGTGAGACTACCTTCAAATGAATAATCGCGCAGTTGCCTGCGAGATTCATCACTTTCAGAATCATCACCTTCCAGTTGTGCAAATAAAGCGGTAAATCTAAATGCGTGTCGCTTACTGCGATTCCATTTAAAAATACCTCCTACAACAGGCGTCTGCAGATTGATAATCGAAGTATCACCTACGTCACCTATATAATTTGCCCCACCAAAAAAACCTCCTAATTCGTAGGTTTGACCAGTGGTCTGTGAGTAACAAAAAATGCCGATTATAATAACCGTCAAATACCTCATATAGCTTCAAAAGTTTGCAAATATAACAATATTGTTTTGTCTTAGGGCGGTATGCGCAAAACATTAAAAAATTAGCGCAATACGATGAGTGATTTTGCATACGCTTTCGCGAAAGCGTATATACATCCCACTAATCGGACCCTAACCTTAGAGACGCTTTATAAACTGAATGTCTGTAGAATTATTGCCTAATTACGTTTGTCTTCTCCCCAAAGAAGTTTTTCGCGTATCGTCTGAAGGAAGCTGTCATCTTCTAAAAGAACAATTTTTATGGTAAAGGGCGCTCGGGTAATGTGTATGTTAGTATCGTTATCTAATGTTGCGATGCGCGAGTCTAAAGAAATTAAGTGTTGCTCTTCCCGTCCAGCAACCCGTAAGGATACTTTTGTACTATCGGGTATAACAAGTGGTCTTGCGTTAAGGTTGTGTGGTGCAATAGGAGTGAGCACAAAACTGCTTGTATCTGGCGAGATCACAGGGCCACCGCAACTCAGAGAATATCCTGTAGATCCTGTGGGAGATGCCACGATCAGTCCGTCTGCCCAATAATGTGTGAGCTGCTCACTATTAAGTTGCGTGCTTACAGAAATCATTGAGGTCGTGTTCTTGCGACTTACAGCGATCTCATTTAGAGCGAAGTTTATATCATTAAAAAGGGGTTCGTCATTATCTAAAGTGACCTGCAGCAGTGAACGTTCAGAAATTTTATACTTGCCTTCAAGCACGGCTTTTAGAGATGTTTTAAGATTTTCTTTCTTGATGGTTGCTAGAAATCCTAATCTACCTGTGTTGATTCCTAAAATTGGTATACCTAAATCGCGCACATAGGTAACCGTTTTTAACATGGTACCGTCACCACCTATACTTATAAAGAGATTGTAACTTTTATCTAACTCATTAAACGTACTAAAATGACCGTACTGACGAGGGATGTCTTTATGCTCGTTTATGCTGTCTAGAAATTGTTTTTCTACGACAACCTCTACCTGCTGACTATCTAAAATATCAAAAAGCTCTTGGACATACTGAGCAGCTGCCTCGTGATAGAACTGACCGTAAATACCTATCTTCATAGCTATATATTAAGGTATTTGTCTAAATATTTTGAGCGATCGCGCAACTCACTTAGAAAAGAGTCTTCTTGATGGCTTGATACTATCGTATAGCTATACCTTCTAAAAGCAGCAAGTATATCATTAAAGTTTGCACTACCTACCTTGATAGATATCTGTGCCACATCGTTTGCAACTTTAGATACAAATACGCCTAAAATACGCCCGTCGTTAGACTCTACAATTTGAGAGATTTCACTAAAAGAGTAATCTAAAACTCCGTGTTCTATAACAAGCACACTTCCTGGCTCATTAATAAAAGGAGTGCTGTTAAAAATGTGCATTACATCAGATAGTTCGTAATATCCTAAATAAACACCCACCTGATCTAAAACGGGCATAACATTAGTACTATGTCTAGCAAATGCTTCTAAAACATCAAGCCAATTGGTTTCAAATCTCACAAAAAAAGGATCAAAGGAGTGGCTATAGTCTGCTAACAGTTGCGCTGCATCAAAGCAGTGCGCGTCATTTTCAGGAAGCACACCTATATATTTGCCATCACGCATCACAGGCACATGTGAATAGGTAGTCTGACTAAAAATAGTCTGAATATCACCTACGCGCTGTGAGATGTCTAATGGTTTAATGTCGTTTATTATGAAATCTGTAATGTTCATACTGCAAAATAATGAAAAATTAAGTGATGCTACGGGGCTTGAGTGCTTATTTTTGTGTGCAATTTACATACCATACTACAATGACAAAGCTTAGTGTAAACGTTAATAAAATAGCTACGTTGCGTAATGCACGCGGGGCAGATTTTCCAAATGTTATAAAAGTAGCTCAAGATTTAGAGCGTTTTGGCGCTCAGGGAATTACCATTCATCCGCGGCCAGATGAACGACACATACGCTATCAGGATGCTCGAGATTTAAAAAAGTCGGTAACTACAGAATTTAATATCGAGGGCAACCCTATACAGAAATTTATAGATCTTGTATTAGAAACAAAACCAGAGCAAGTTACTCTGGTTCCAGACGCGGTAGATGCTATTACATCTAATGCGGGATGGGACACGATTACGCATCGCTCTTTTTTACAAGAAGTAATAGCTGAGTTTAAAGCAAACGGCATACGTACGAGTATTTTTGTAGATCCCGTAATTAAAATGGTAGAAGGGGCTAAAGAAACAGGTACCGATCGCATAGAATTATATACAGAAGATTTTGCAAAAGGATATGCTTTGGGTAATGAGGCTGCTGTAAAGCCTTATATAGATGTGGCGCTTATTGCACAAGAACTACAACTAGGTCTTAATGCTGGACACGATCTATCGCTTTCTAATATTGAGTTTTTTGCGCATAGTATTCCTGACCTTTTAGAAGTTTCTATAGGGCACGCACTCGTTGCAGAGTCGCTTTATTTAGGTTTTGAAGAAGTTATTAAGCAATACCTTAAAAAACTAAGCTAAATGTTACACGCTAAAATTATAGGTTCAGGCGCGCCGTTTATCATATTGCACGGCTTTTTAGGAAGCGGTGATAACTGGAAAACGCTGGGAACTCAATTTAGTAAGTCGGGCTATCAGGTGCATTTAGTAGATCAGCGCAACCACGGGCGCAGTTTTCACGATGATGCGTTTAGTTACGAGCTACTTGTAGAAGATCTTAAAAACTATTGCGACCAGAACAAGCTATCGCAAGCCATTGTATTAGGCCATTCTATGGGAGGTAAAACAGCAATGCTATTTGCCACCATGTATCCAGAATATGTTGCAAAGTTAATTGTGGCAGACATTGCACCGCGGTTTTATCCCACGCATCACGACGAGATTTTAAAAGGTCTTGCGATGCTTTCTAAAGACGATACAGCGCTCAGCGGTCGCTCAGAAGCAGATGGTTTTCTGTCACAATACATTTCTGATCAGGGAACGCGCTTATT
>Ga0115565_10000530_pt1 | contig 33214 bp, 26 predicted proteins | sample COGITO_mtgs_1105_FD_87199 | JGI IMG/M metagenome (GOLD analysis project Ga0115565, IMG submission 87199) | Pelagic marine microbial communities from North Sea - COGITO_mtgs_110530 | ecosystem: Environmental > Aquatic > Marine > Epipelagic | place: Germany:Helgoland, sampling site Kabeltonne... | reverse complement strand
GAATATAAATATCCTAAACCGCATAATAAAATCTACAATTTAATAGACGCTTTAAAAAAAGGTGCTCTGTACAACTCTAATACTCCAAAATCTGAGGGATCACAATACCCTCAACATAAGAAAGAGGTTTTAGATTTAGTTCCTCAAAGAGGATACTGGCGCAATTTACCCTTAGATATTCAAAAGAAGTACATGGGTAAAAGTTTTTACTTAGGCGGAGGTAAAACTGGAATTGCTCGTAGAATTGGATGGGATGAGCCCAGCCTTACACTTACATGTAGTCCAGCACAAAAGCAAACTGAAAGATGTCATCCTGAGGAGACGCGACCATTTACAGTTAGAGAGTATGCAAGAATTCAGACATTTCCTGATAACTGGAAGTTTGCAGGCTCGGTTTCTCAACAATACAAGCAGATAGGAAACGCAGTACCTTGTAACTTAGGGCAAGAGATTGGTTACTCTATCATTACTTTCTTAAATGAGTACTATTCAAAATTAAATAGCTCAGAGGCTTTAATTTCGACTGCTAACTCTGTGTAGCCTTTCTCAAAAAATTCCATAGTGTCAAGTGACAAAATCATTTCATCTAATGCAATAACTAATTTATTATAGAAATTAGGAAATCCCGTAATTCTATACCAAAAATCTACACCAACAATTACCGGATGTCGCTCATCTATTTTCCTGTAGTGCTGACTTAACTCTTCTCTAGAACCGTATAAGACGCCTAAAATCAAATCAGTATTATTAAGACTAATTTGGTTAGTTCTTGCTAAATTAGCTACAGTTGAAAATTTTTTCAGTAAAGGATTTACGTCCTCTGAATTAATTGTATTGGGCCCCGATTTCAATTGACACCACTTTTTTCTATTATCAATTTTGTCTACGAACTCTATATCCATACCCTTAATTAGGGATCCTTCTGCTAATTTTAGTTCCACAAACATTTTCTGAATTTGTGTTCCAAACGAGGTATTAATAGAAGTACCTAAAACTCTAGGTAGATACAAGGCCTTTGCTATACCAATCGGGGTAAAATCATTCTCTAAGACTTTGGACAAATATTTTACTAAAATCGGATTAATCTTATACGACTTTAGTTTAGTATGATTTTTGAGAACATTCAATTTATGATTATCAAATATCTTCTCTTCAAAGTATTTTGTAACAATTATTAACAATTCATATTCAGTCATTTATTTGAATTTTCTTTGAATATATTAGTTGGCAGGCGATAAAATCGATTACTCAGAAATAACCGTAAAAACGGTACGCTCATTTTGCCTATGCAGAAAATCTAGACAGTAAGCACCGTTTGTACAATTATTTTGAATTTGTTCTTCTCCGTAACCAACAGCTTCTATAATTATGCGCTCTCCTACACCATTGGCTATAAGATATTGCTTTATGGCGTCCGCCCTGTTTTGCGATAGCTCCTTATTTTTATCAGCCCTACCACGACTATCTGTATGTGATGCGATACTCATCTTTATGGTTGGAAACTTCGCTACAACTGTTACTACTTTTTTTAATTCAGCAATAACAGCGGCGTTCACAGTACTCTGACCTTTATCAAAATAAAAATCATTTAAACTAATAATGCGCTGCCCTCCTAATTCTTCTGTAAGATCTTCTATTCTTACAAGATCAATTTTATAAGGTGTATTCTGTATTTGAACTATCGACTTTTCTGAGTGCTGCGAGCTAAAATAGGACAACCCCTCTTTTTGAGCTTCTATTTTAATTTCTGATTTATAGGGCAGTTCTACATAAAAACTACCGTCACTTTTTGAGTATACCTCTTTTAAGATACTATTATTATTTGCGTCTAAAATCCTAATTCGCACATCATGAAGTTGTTTTCTAGTGCTGGTATTCTCTACAATTCCTTTCAAGGAAATTGTTTTTAACCCAGGCCTATTTGCCATTTTAAGACCGTAAATGTCATCTCCTCCATTACCACCTACTCTATTAGAGGTGAAGTAACTTAGATAACTATTATCTATTTCCTCTTTAATAATAAAGCTAAAATCATCACTTGTAGTATTTATGCCTTTACCTAAATTTATAGGTATTGTAAAAGTTTTATCTGCTTGCAGATTACTCTTATAAACATCCATACCGCCGTAGCCATAAAATATATCTGAAGAAAAATAAAGACTACCGTCTAGTAAGTAAGGTGAAATTTCATTTCCTGCTGAGTTAATCCTAGGTCCTAAATTTCTGGGTGCAGACATCACTTGCCCATTATTCATTATTACGTAATATAGATCTGTACCGCCATAACTATCCTCAAAATTAGCTGCAAAATATAATCGTTCTGATGTTGCGTCATAAAATGGATAGTAGAAAGATGTACTTAAATCTTTTAATAAAAAACTAAATTCTCCAGAACTTACTACTGCACCAATAGCTAAAGCATTTTTACCTTCAGTATTGAATACCATTTCTCCGCCTAGTGTATTGGAAAGTATGTAATAGATCTTATCTAACTCCTTTGAATAATAAGGGGTGGACTTATGAAACTTACCGGGGGGTACTTTTGAACATAACTGAACAATTGTGTTCTTGGTACTGTCTATAACAGCATAATAAATATCTAAATATGATTCTCCAGAAGGCGTATATAGTGCCTTATTCTTGGTAGCTCTACTACTACTAAACAAAATACCATCTTTATAAAATGATGGAGCATTATCTGCTTGCGGGCTATTAATATTTATTTTAAATGGCACATAAGACGTCCCTAAAGAATCTGCTGCTATAAGCTTAAGATTTAATTCTGCGTTCTCCATTAATTCTACGGGTAACATTGTACCCTTAGATTCAAGTAGCGCCATCACTTTTTCTGGACTAGCTGTTTTATCTACACTACGCAACATCCTATTAAACCTACTGGTAGACATGGTAGTATCTGCTTTGTAAATAGCTAAATAAAGTTGTGAAGCGTTGGCATACGCACCTAATTTAAAATAAGCATCTGCAAGATTTGCGGATTGCTTACTCGTTAACGGATTTTTTATTCTCTCTTTCGTATATGCCTTTATGGCCTTTTTATATTCGTAAGAGTAGAAGAAATCGTCTGCTTTAGAGTTTGTTTTTTGACCAAAACCAATTGAAAATCCTGCTAAAAAAAGCAATATTATTAAACTATACTTCATATAATATTCATTTTAGAAGAACCTGGGAGTATCTATCTGTTTTACTTTTCCTTTGGAATTGTTAGCCTTATTATTATTAGATCCTTTAGAATTGCTTCCATTACCTAAGAAATACTTCAATATAATCTCGTGAGAGCCTTGATTAAATTCTCCCAATGGGCTTGTGTTATAATCGTAAGCATATCCTAAATAGATAAACTCATTTACTTGAAAACCTGCTAAACCACTAAAAGCATTATTAATTCTATAAGATACCCCAGCTGTAAACCTATCTACCATCAAGAAATTTGCAGAAAGGTTCAGATTTAGAGGAGCGCCACCTAATTTGTTTGCTAAAAAAGCAGGCTTAAATTTTAGGTTATCATTTAAATTAAAAACGTAACCCCCTACTATATTCAATTGGAACCTATCCTCTATAATAGACAATACCTCCTCATTATAAATACCTTCTGTTAAAAAATTAGGTACAGATGCTCCTACGTACCAATCTTCTCCGTAAACAAAAGTTCCTGCTCCAATGGTAGGATAGAATTCACTAATACGTGCTTGATTTAAGGCTTCTCCGGGATTCTCAAAAGTTCCTTTCTCAAAATCTACATTTAAGAAAGAACCTCCTAATTCTAGGCCAAAGGACAGCTTGGTATTGGAAGAGATATTAATTTGATAAGCATACCCAATATCTGCATAGGTTTGTGTAACAGGCCCCACTTGATCATTTACTATATTGAGTCCTAATCCCATCTTTTCATTTGATAGAGGCGCGTTTAAACCTATCCTAAAGGTCTTTGGCGCACCAGGAATGCTTATCCACTGTGCTCTATACAGCGCTGTTAGCTCTATATTGTCTACGGTATTTACATAGGCGGGGTTAAAGCTACCTATGTTATACATGTACTGTGTGTACTGCGGTTCTTTTTGTCCGTAGCCTATAGCTGCACAGAGAATGAATAAAATATATACCGCACAAACTGGTATCTTGGTTTTAAGTGTACTATTTTTTTCTGGCATCATGTAATTATCTTATCAACTGAATCCATCCCTTTTCTTTTACCTCATCACCACCATTGGCGGTGTAATTAATGATATAAAAGTAGGTGCCTTTGGGCGCTTCCTTTCCTTCCCACATACCATCCCAAACATCGCCATTATCTCCATTGGCTACTTCATGCACGACGCTACCATACCTATCAAAAATGGTGATTTTATATTTTATCGAAACATCTAACCCTGTATTTGGGTCTGTTAAGTTTAGTCGCAGTATCTCATTTTGTCCGTTCCCATCAGGAGAGAATTGGTTGTACAATACTCCAGCATCAATTTTATTTTTTTCTACAACTTTTACTGTTACATTTAAGCTAATAGTTGCTGTATCATTATCCAAATTAGTATCTACAGGAAATGAGGAAACTAGCATAGCTGTATTTTCATAACTTCCCGTTTCTAAGACACGAGCTGTAACGGTAAGTGTAGCAGTACTAAAGGCGTCTAGACTAGTAATATTCCATATACCTGTATCTACATTGTATTGATCTTCCGCACTACTTACAGTATGACTTGTATAATCAAAACCAGTTTCTAATAATTCGCCAATTTCTATTTCTTTTACCCTACCCCCTAACAACTCATTTACAGTAACTGTGAAAACTACAGTGTCTCCAATATTTGCATTAGGTACATCTATAGACTTGAGAATTTCTAAGTCTATTGCTGCTGGATCACAAGATTGTGTTAGAAAAGGATTGCACTGATCTCTAGGATCTGTACCGTCTAATTCTTCTTGTCCATCAGAAATTCCATCATTATCTGTATCACACGTACCCACTAAATTACTAGGAATACAAGCATTTGTATTGGCGCTATCTTGTTGATTATTCACTCCATCTAAATCAGTATCTACAATATTAGAATCTAGCGCATCTATAATGCCATCACCATCTTCATCTAACGGATTCTTTACATCATTTCCTACTTCGGTACCATCAATAATACCATCACCATCGGAATCTCTGTTTTTAGGATCTGTACCCAAAATTGCTTCTTGCCCCCCTAAAAGTCCATCATTATCTTCATCTGACTCACAATCACTAACAGAAATAGTTATGTCTACACTAGCATTTTGGCAGGGTGCCATAGCCTCTGTAGTTGTGTATGTAAAGGTGTACGCTCCAGCAACACGATTGGTGAAATCTACGATATCATCTGCACCTATAGTAAGGTTGCCTGAAGGATCTGTTTTAATTGTCCATACTCCAATATCTTCACCAAAAAGTCTATCCTTTAAGTTAATAGTAACCGGACCATTCTTAGGAACACTACAGGCAGAAGCATTTTCTCCTATTCCTGTGCTTGGTTGCCTACGAACAGTTGCAATGGCTTGTTCTCTAGCTGACTTGCAACCGTTAGAAGTGGCTTCTGCGTAATACGTTGTGGTTTCCGATATCTCTGGGGTTATAAAGACCGCACCAGATCCAACGAGCACACCTCCAACAGGTGTAGAAAACCAATCAAAAGAAGCTCCGGATGAACCTGTTACCTGTAAATTAGCAGTTCCCCTACCACAAATTTCATCGCCAGTAACTTCTATAATAGTTGGACTTGTATTGCGCACGAGTGTCACGCTAATTACAGCACTTGCGCAGTCATCCTCTCTATTATTAGGTGTCCCGTTCTCGTTTAAAAAGTATCCATAAAATGTACCATCGCCAACTGGTGGTGTAATCTCATCAGTATCTAGCCTTGCAGCAGCGGTTAATTGTCTACTGCTAGTACTCCATTCTAAACTATACCCATTGGGCACTTGTGTACTGGTATAATCGTTTAGGCTTAAAGTTGTTCCGTCTGATTTTGTGAAAGTGTCACAGAATGTTGTAGGAATATTTGTATTGAGAATAGGCGGCGCACCACAACTATCGTCATCTTGTATTGTACCACTCGCTAAGCCGTTATTATCTAAAGCCACGTTGTTTGTAGGTGTTCCTAATTGGACTGAAAATGTTTCTGTGCCTTCTACAAAATTATCATCTATAATTGGAACAATGACTGTCTTAATTTCACCTGCTGTACCTGTAAAAACCAAATTACCTGAACTAGCAACAAAATCTTCTCCTGCAATTGCACTACCGCTTAATACCGTAAAGGCTACCTCTGTACCTCCATTAATTTCATTACTTAATGTAACATTAAAAGCTGCTAGTTCTGAAGCTACATCTTCTATTATTAAGATATTTTCTATATTTAAATTTGCTATGTCATTATCATTAATACTTACCGTAGCCTTGGTATTGGCTGGTATATCTAAGTCATAACTTGTATTGGCTGTTAGTTGAATAACAATTGTTTCTTCAACTTCCTGTATGGCATCATCTATAGCAATTACTGTAATTAAGGCTGCTTGTTCATTATTAGGAATATTGATAGATTGATTTATTGTTGTGTAATCTGTACCATTAATTGCGGATCCTGTTATATTAAACGATACCGTAATAATACCTCCCGTTGTGTTTGTCTGGTTAAGACTAACCTGAAATGTACCTGTGTTATTTTGCGCTTCTTCCTCACTAGCTGCGGCATTTACTGCTGTTATGGAAGCGGTATAACTGTCATCATCTTCATTAAAAGCGTTTATTATCTCATCTGCCAAAGCGTCGTAGCCATCATCACTAAGGTTATCGTCTATACTGAGTTGAATCGTATATGGTTGGCTACCATCTACCAAAGCGTCATCTACTCCTTCTACCTGAACTATTCTGGGTGACGCATAATTTGCTGTTGTAAAAGTTATTGTGGAAGGAGAAACAGTACCTTCCGTTACATCTGAAGGTGTTATGTTAACCACTACATCTGTAAGTGGTTTAGTAGTAAGCGCTACTGTAAAACTGTCTGTTCCGCTAGGTTCTGATGTTTGTGTATTTCCATTGCTCTCTACAATAACAAAACCTGGCACATCATTATCTGTATTGGTAAATGTTAGTGCAGGTATGGTGGCTATGTCAAATCCGTCATACACGGCGTCGCTAGAGCTTACGCTAGAAATTGTTATATCATAAAGAACATCTCCATCTATTAAAGCGTCATCTACTCCGGTAATAGTAACAGGGGTATTTGTATTCCAATCAGCAGGCGCAATTAGGACGCTAGCTAAAGAGGTGCCTTCTGTAGTGTCACTACTAGTAAAATTTATAGTAACAGAGGAGGTAGGTTCACTTTCCAATTGAACATTTGCTGTTATACTGGTGCCATCCTCGCTGGTACTACCATTTCCTGAAAATAGAATGCCAGCAGTATCATTGTCCTTATTTATGATCTCTATTTGTGAAACATCATTTCCATTTAGTACATTATAAGTAGGATCATTAGAGGTAATGTCTCCAGTATTAATAACAATTATAATATCTCCATCGTCTATAAAATCATCAACACCTGTAATTTCTAGAACCACACCTGTATTCCAATTGGTAGCATCTAAGATTATTTCATTTGGACCTGAAGTTTCTTCATTATTATATTGATTAATTGGAATTCTAACTGGCTCTAAAGGAGCGCTAGTTAACGTAAAAGTAAAGGAAGTACTTGCTCCTGCTTCTGTTGTTATACCTGTAGCAACTTGAGAAGGTAAGATAGTTCCTTGTCCAGCTTTTGTTATTCTAACACCCGCTTCATCATTATCATTTAGAACAATAGTTGCGGTGTCATTGGCTCCTAATGTATACGCTGTTTCAGGTGATAAGGTTATAACTATTTCCTCTGTACCTTCTGCAACAAAGTCATCTATAATAGTAATATTAATGGGCAAACTAGCCACACCGTTACCAAAGGTAAGCTCTCCAAAAGTTGCAGGCGCCGAGTACAATGCGTCATAATCTACACCTTGCGCTGCCGTACTACTTAATGTATACTTAACCGTGTAAACAAGGGATAAGTCTCCTGTTCTAGAAATAGTGAATTGACCTGAATCTAGCGTAGCTGTTGTAATGGCTTCTTTTGCAACAGCATCCGTAGCAACCACTACAAAATCTTGAGCAGAAATAGTTGTAGTGAGTGCAGAAGAAATAAATAGCGTAAGTATAGCAATGAAAAAACTATTCTTTATAGTGGCAACACGCCGTTGCAATCCATTTTTTAGAATCATAATAACATACATTTCAGAACTCTGGGTTCGTTAATAGTGACGTAATGCAAAGCCTTTTTCTTTGGACAACAAGTGTTTAGCCAACTAGATGTAAACAAATTGTATTGTTCCTAGGGTTGATAGGAGCAAGTTTCTACCGACCTTTCTATTTTCTTTACTAAACCTTGCAGTACTTTTCCCGGACCTACCTCGGTAAAAAGCATTGCTCCGTCTTTAACCATATTTTCTACACTTTGTGTCCATTTTACAGGAGCGGTAAGTTGTGAAATAAGATTTTTCTTTATCTCCTCAGCTACGATAATAGGAGTAGCACATACATTTTGATAAATGGGACATAAAGGGGTAGAAAACGTTGTTTGTGCTATTGCTTTGGCAAGTTCTTCTCTTGCGGGTTCCATTAGCGGAGAATGAAAGGCACCACCAACAGGTAGTAATAAAGCTCGTTTAGCACCTGCTTCTTTTAACTTAACACATGCTTCCTGTACTGCAGTTGTTTCTCCTGAAATTACTAGTTGCCCAGGACAGTTATAATTTGCAGCAACCACAACACCTGAGATATCTTCGCAAATGTTCTCTACAAGCTTATCTTCTAAAGCTAAAATAGCAGCCATAGTTCCTGACTTAAGCTCGCAGGCCTTTTGCATAGCTAATGCTCTTTGATACACTAATTTTAATCCGTCTTCAAAATTTAGAACTTTATTTGCCACTAAAGCTGAAAACTCACCTAGAGAATGACCAGCTACCATATCTGGCTTAAAACTGTCTCCCATGACTTTGGCCAATATAACAGCGTGTAGAAATATAGCTGGTTGCGTAATTTTTGTTTCCTTCAAATTCTCTGCCGTACCCGTGAACATACTTTCCGAAATAGGAAAACCTAAAATATCATTTGCTTGATGGAATAGTTTCTTTGCAACTGGAAAATTTTCATACAAGTCTGCTCCCATCCCTACAAACTGAGCTCCTTGACCTGGAAATATATACGCATTCATACCTGCTAATTTTTGGCAAAAATAGCAATATAATATTCAAGGATCATTTGTATTTAATTTAAGTGATTAAATATACCTATCTACCTGTAGATTAAAGAATTTAACATTACTCCTCTTCCTTAAACCACCCAGCATAAACCAGATACGCAGCTGCAATACGCTCTATTTCTTCCTTTGCCAACTCTTTGCTTATGTCTTTTATTTTCCTCGCTGGCACTCCTGCAAATACACTACCAGAAGTGACTATAGTGCCTTTTGTTACCACCGCACCCGCTGCAATAATACTGTTACCTTCTACCACACAATCGTCCATAACAATACTACCCATACCTATAAGCACATTACTCTTTATAGTACAACCATGAACAATGGCATTGTGCCCTATAGATACGTTGTCGCCAATAATTGTTGGCGACTTTTTATAGGTGCAGTGTATTACGGCGCCGTCTTGTATATTTACTTTATTCCCGATTTTTATATAATGAACATCCCCACGGATAACGGCATTGAACCATACGCTACAGTTATCACCCATGCTTACATTGCCCACAATAGTCGCATTCTCTGCTAGAAAACAATCCTTGCCTATTATCGGCATCTTACCCCTTACACTCCTTATCATCTTCTTTATTTTATTGATAACAATAGTACTATTTATTTTTGACGGTACTATTTTTTGTTGACTCTAAAAAACTATAAACGTTCCCTCTTTGGTTCTAAAAAGTAGCAAGCCATTTTTTCTAAAATAAATATGTTATAATACCAATTTAGCTTCTTCAACCTACTTTTAAAGTGTTATAGACTATTATAAAGTATCGTATTTTGAATTTTATAGTACACCATATACTAATACACTGTGCAAACCTACAAGTTAGGCTTGCTTAGGAATTAAATATGAGTTGTAAAGGAAACACTCTAACCTAAAAATAACCCTAGGCAGTAATATGACTAGGCATTAGATATTGTTTACATAGCGTAACACTTATTTAATGAATAGGAAGAAAAATTCTAATCACCTTATAAGTTATTGTGCAGAGGGGCAGAAGCAATCAAATCTGTTTTCTTCTTTACCAAAATTATAGCCAATTGTAATCTGATGAAAGCCACCATTATCAAATCTGAAATCGCCCATTTGATAAGAGTAATTATAGCCTACTAAAAAATTATTAATATTGGCGCCAAGTAATGGTGTAATCAATTGCAGCCGTTGTTCTCCGAAATTATCTTCTGTTTGAAATTGAGCTCCATCAAAACTACGCCGGTAAGAGACACCCGCCCAAATTTTACCAAAATCTACATCTTTGTAAACTTTCATATTCATATCAAAATTCTTTTCCTTGGTAAACTCAGTCATTTGATACAGAATTGATGGCTCTACCTTCCATTCGCTTCTACCAAAAACATAACCTACAGAAAATAAATAGCGCCTTATATTATCTATAACTAACTGGTCTGGATCGTCATTTCTATCTCTATAATAGATATTTCGTTTACTCCCAGCAAGGGCGTTTAATACTCCAAAATGACCATAGAATTCTTTGAAATTATACGAAAATCCTAAATCTACATTTACATAAGTGGCACTCAACCTTATTCCAGCAATAGAAGGGTCTGGAATAGCAGATCTGAACTCCGTTTCATCTAAGGAGCTTTGCGAAAGAGTTCCGCTAAGTCCAAAAGAAAATTGATTCAGCACCCGTACATCGGAACCTCCCATTCTTAAATGATGTGCATAGGTAAGTTTTAATCCAGTTTGTGAATGGTAACCGTTTGCATCATTAAAGATAATAGCACCTACCCCACTCGGGCCTTCGCCTATTCTAAAATTTGCATTTATTGTTTGTAAACTGGGTGCGTCATCTACATCAAACCACTGCATCCTTGCTGTTGCCCTAACTTTCCCACTACCTCCGATACCCGCCATAGATGGATATACTAGATAATAATTATCCATCAAATAATCAAAATAAACTGGTATACCTTCCTGTGCTCTAGAAACTAGACCCGTGCACAAAATATAAAGCAAACAGAATCCCTTAATTTTCATCATTGTAATCGTCCCTAATTATAGGTGATAACGATACAACCATAAGTATAGTATGTTTGCGCTAACATCAATTTCCTTTGTATTTTTGTTTAAAATTGAAACTCATGAAAACGTTCGCTATAACCATTTCAAAAACAAGCAATCCTACCATAATAAAATTTGAAGCAAACCATATATTAGTACAGCGCAAGAATTATGAGTTTAAAAACATAGATGAAGCTGGTAACTCTCCACTAGCGAAACAATTATTCTATTTACCTTTTGTAAAAACAGTTTATGTTTCTGGTAATTTTATAGGTCTAGAGCGGTATGATATTGTACAATGGGAAGACGTGCAAGAGGAAGTAGCAGCACAAATAACCACGTATCTAAACACTGGAGAGTCTGTGGTTTTAGAAGAAGACTCTTCTAAACCTATTGCAATAACAGTCTATGCAGAGGTGACGCCAAACCCCGCTACTATGAAATTTGTAGCTAGTAAGAAAATTGTAGGGGCTACTTTTGAATTTAAGAATATTGATGAAGCAAGGGTATCTCCTTTGGCTATGGAATTATTTCAGTTCCCGTTTGTTAAAGAAGTTTTTATAGATGATAATTATGTTTCTGTATCTAAGTACGAAGTAGCAGAATGGGAAGATATTAGTTTAGAGTTACGTGAATTAATACGCAATTTTATTGCCGCTGGTAAAGACATTGTATCTGATAATGCAGTTGCCGTAAATGCTACTCCTGTTAGCACTAACAAAATAGAAGAAGTTGCCCCAGATTTAGACGATACCTCTTTAGAGATTATAGATATTTTAGAAGAGTATGTAAAACCTGCTGTAGCTAGTGACGGGGGTAATATTCTGTTTAAATCGTATAATACAGAAACGCGTACAGTAAATGTTATTTTGCAAGGTGCTTGTAGTGGCTGCCCCTCTTCTACGTTTACATTAAAAAATGGCATAGAGACTATGTTAAAAAATATGATGGGCGATAAAGTAAATGAGGTAGTTGCACTTAACGGATAGCGTTAATAATAATTATGGTAGTACCTTCTATTTTTTGTAATTTGATAAAAAATAAAAACAAATAGATTATGGCGGTTTTAAAAGTAATTGAAGTATTAGCAAATTCAGAAAAAGGTTGGGAAGATGCAGCTAAAAATGCAGTAGCGCAAGCATCAAAATCAGTAAAAAATATCCGTTCTGTTTATTTAAATGAGCAGAGCGCAAGTGTAGAAGATGGTAAAATTACAGACTACCGTGTTAATGTTAAGATTACATTTGAAGTAAAGTAACTACTATACCCCTTGTAGAGAGCGCCTTAAAAAGGCGCTTTTTTTATGACAACTTTTTAATGAAAATTTCATATTATCCTGTCTATGAGTGCTAAACATACCAATGCTTTAATTAATGAAAGTAGCCCTTACTTATTACAACATGCGCATAACCCAGTTAATTGGGAGGCATGGAATGCTAAAATAATTAAAAGAGCAAAAGATAGTAATAAACTAATACTTATTAGTATTGGCTATGCTGCGTGCCATTGGTGCCACGTGATGGAGCATGAATGTTTTGAAGATCCTGCTGTGGCAGATATTATGAATGCAAATTTCATTAATATAAAAATAGACCGAGAGGAACGCCCAGATATTGATCAAATTTATATGGATGCGTTACAGATTATGACAGGTAATGGTGGCTGGCCGTTAAATATTGTTGCCCTCCCAGATGGTAGACCCTTTTGGGGAGCAACTTATGTACCTAAAAACGATTGGACAAAAGTGTTAGCACAACTAAGTGCTTTATATGCCGCAGATCCTGAAAGGGTGGTGGACTATGCTATAGATCTTACAGACGGACTCAAAAAAATAAACATATTAGAAAAACCAAAGTCGCCCAACTTACCTTCTATAAAAGAAATAGACACTTTAGTTACTACTTGGTTTTCTTATTTTGATACTTTTCTAGGTGGTTATAAAAAGGCTCCTAAATTCATGATGCCTGTAAATCTTAATTTCTTGTTGCAGTTTGGAGAGACCACAAAAAACAAAGAGATACTGAGTTACGTAGACACTACACTAACACGTATGGCATGGGGTGGTATTTTTGATCCTATTGGTGGCGGTTTTTCTAGGTATGCAGTAGATACAAAATGGCATATCCCCCATTTTGAAAAAATGCTATATGATAACGGACAGCTATTGAGTATTTATTCTAAAAGATATGCTGTTACAAAAAATGATTTGTATAAGGCTACTGCCTTACAAACTATTCAATTTTTAAAAGAAGAATTGTTAGATAAAAATGGTGGCTTCTATGCTTCGTTAGATGCGGATAGTCTTACTGATGCTGGCATTTTAGTAGAAGGTGCTTACTATGTTTGGAAGGAAGAAGAATTAACAACTATTTTGAAATCAGATTTTCCACTTTTTAAAGAGTATTACAATATAAATAAATATGGTTATTGGGAGCATGGTACTTACGTACTTATTAGAGACGCAGAAAAAGACACCATTGCAACAAATAATAAAATTACCATTGCCCAATTAGAAGACACCATTAGTTCCTGTCTTACTTTATTAAAATTGGAGAGAGAAAAAAGAATTAAACCACGTTTAGATACTAAGATTTTGACCTCTTGGAATGGTCTTATATTAAAGGGCTTAACCGACGCCTACCGGTATTTAGAAGACGATGACTCCTTAAAATTGGCGTTAGCTAATGCCAATTTTATAATAGATAATCTTTTAAAAGACACCTCTAGATTGGTACGGAGTTATAGAGAAACTGAAATAAGTATTAATGGTTTTCTAGAAGATTATGCTACCATTATAGATGCTTTTATAGGTCTTTATGAGGTGACTTTTGATTTAATATGGCTTGATAAGGCAACACAATTGACAGCGTATGTATTTGAAAATTTCTCTGATACTGAAACTGGACTATTCTTCTACACTTCCAAATTAGATAAAAGCCTGATCAGGCGTACTATAGAAGTGACAGATAATGCGATACCCTCCTCTAATGCTATTATGGCATTCAACTTATTTAAGCTTTATAAACTGACTAACAATAGCACTTATAAAGAACGTTTAAATCAAATACTACAAAGCGTTAAAACTACTGTTTTAGAACGCCCAGAAAGTCATGCCCATTGGTTATCGCTTTATACCACTGTACAGCAACCTTTTTATGAAGTAGCAATAGTAGGTGTACAGTTTCTCACTTTTGGAAAAATAATAGCAAGAGAATACTTACCCAATATGGTGCTTGCTGCTACAGCCGAATCTGAGAATTTACCACTGCTAAAAAATAGGTTTACAGTAGGTAAAACAAATGTTCATATTTGTGAGAATAGCAGCTGCCAACTTCCCAGAGAAGGTGTAGATGAAGCAATAGCTATTTTAAAGAAGAGCCTAAGCTTATAATCTTCATCTTATTTTAAATTCAAATAATTTTTAAAAAACAACAATTAAAATATACTATGAGACGATTAACTAATTACCAAGAACATATAGACAACGCTATAGCATGGTTTTGGGATACCTTTCCAAATCTTGTATTAGCTATTGTGCTCTTTTTTGTAGGCTCCTATGCTGTTAGTTTTATTAATAAAATGATACGTAAATTTTTTCAAGCCAAAGATTACGATCCTTCTTTAGAGACTTTTTTACAAAGTCTTATTTCTATGGGTCTAAAAATCATCTTATTTGTACTTGTAATTACGCAACTTGGGGTGCAATCATCTTCTCTTGTTGCTATTATTGGTGCAGCAGGTTTGGCCATTGGCCTAGCTTTGCAAGGTTCTCTTTCTAACTTTGCTGGCGGTGTTTTGATTCTTTTATTCAAACCTTTTAAAATAGGAGATTTTATTACTGCACAGGGCGTAGATGGTACTGTAAAAGAGATCTCAATCTTCACTACTAAACTAAAAACATTTGGCAACCAGATTGCCATTATCCCAAACGGACAACTCTCTAACAATAATATAATTAATTATAATGCAGAGGAGACTAGAAGAGATAAGATTGATGTAGGTATAGGCTATGGGTCTAATATTAAGGTTGCCAAGGATATTATGTTAGACATCTGCAATAATAATGACAAAATTTTGAAAACACCAGCACCAGAGGTATATGTTGGTGCTTTAGGCGATAGTTCTGTAGATATTACTTTACGCTTTTGGGCAAATAATGCAGATTTCTGGTCAGCCCACTTCTTTGTTATGGAAGAAATAAAAAGTAGGTTTGATGCTGAAAATATTGAAATTCCGTTCCCACAAAGGGTTATGCACCAAGCAAAATAGACCGATATATTTACTGCTTAAAGACTTCAAAATAAGAATTTATTCTGAAGTCTTTTTTTTTGGTTTTTGCAGTATAAAATCTTTTAAATAGTAGGGCTCAAAATAAGCTAAATCTTCAAAATCTTTTTGAATAAACTTATCATAAGAAGCGTGTACCATTTCTAATGCAGAGGGTACGCTTTTAAGAGAAAACACTAAATTAGGATGTTTAATTAGTGTTGCTATTTTATCCGCTCCGCTGCCTATAACACAGGTAACACCTCGCAGGTAATAATCACTTAAATAAGACTCCGCAACAATTTCTGCTTTCGTTTCTCTTACTACCTCAAACTTTTTATTAAAAATTGCAGCGTACACTTCCATTCTTCTTGCATCTAAGCAGGGTACCATAAAATCATACTGCTTACCAGCTTTCTGTATTGCAAGACATCGTAATGTATCAGTAGCAATCAATGGAATATTTAGCGCAAAACACAAACCTTTAACGGACGAGACTCCTATTCTTAAACCAGTATAAGACCCAGGACCTTTGCTAACTGCCACTGCATCTAAATCTAACATACAATAATTCGCTTCTTTCATACATTCCTCTATAAACACATGTAGCTGCTCTGCATGGGAATAATTAGGAGTATTGTTTTCTCTAAGTACCAGCAGCACTCCATCTTTTGCAAGACTTACAGAACAATTAGTAGTTGCTGTTTCTATATTTAAAATAAGACTCATGGGATTACAGGTGTTTAATAGTCTACCGCTTAATAATACTGATTTTCTAATATTAATCTAAAATACTTCTTTCTGGAGAATCTATCCTTTATTGATTTTCAAGGTTTATATTTTTAATTGAAACAAAGAAGGAGCATGAAGATAATACCGCGCTAATAAGAAGATAGTACAAGTTGAAGCTGCTTTTATTAAACAATAAAACAGGAATTGAAAATAAAGATTTACAATTTTCTTTAAGAGGAATGTTTCCTATTATGCCAAAAATTGATGCATTTATTTTAAAAAATTATGGCTTATAATTCTAACTTCCTTTTCATTAGAAGAAATTTGCAAAGCATTAGCCTATATAAAATGATGAATCCATTGCAAGAACCTTTTGAAAAACAGTATGTAAAATTAGTATAAGTTCATAATATAGATAAGACTCTAATCACGTTTATTTAACTACTCTCAATTTTTATCGCTATGAGCATCTACCCTGTAATGTTCATCCTCTCCTGTAATCATTTGCACATAACTACGGTAGCGGCTCCAAGAGACCATGCCTGTTTCTAGCGCATCTTTTATAGCGCATTTTGGCTCGTTAGTATGGATGCAATTATTAAACTTGCAGTTTTGTTTTAAAGCGAGAAACTCTGGAAAATAATTACCAATTTCCTCTTTTTCCATATCTACAATACCAAAACCTTTTATACCAGGTGTATCTATAATACGTGCGCCAAAGCCTAAATCAAACATCTCTGCAAAAGTGGTTGTATGCTGCCCCTGTGAATGCTGTACGGAAATTTCTGCTGTTTTTATAGCCAATGCAGGTGCTATTTTATTTACCAATGTAGATTTTCCTACACCAGAATGCCCAGAGAACATAGAAGTTTTACCCGTCATCATCTCTTTAATTTCAGGTACATTTTTACCAGTTTTAGCAGAGATACCAATACAGGTATAACCAACTGTGCGGTACAGTGCTGCCATGTATTTTATTTCAGCCAACTCGTCTTCTGAATAGGAATCTATCTTATTAAAAACAAGTACCGCAGGAATTTGATATGCTTTGGCTGTGACTAAAAACCGATCTATAAAAACAGTATGCGTTGGTGGGTTATTTAGGGTTATAAGTAAAAAAGCCTGGTCTATATTTGAAGCAATAATATGTGTTTGCTTAGACAGGTTAACAGACTTGCGTATAATATAATTCTTACGTTCTTCTATAACATTTATAATACCTATGGTATCATCGCCAATAGTTTCGACCTCAAACTGCACTTGATCACCTACTGCCACGGGGTTTGTACTTTTAATACCTTTTATCCTAAATTTTCCCTTAATTCGGCACTCATAAAAGGTGCCGCTGGCTGCTTTTACCGTATACCAACTTCCTGTAGATTTATAAACTATTCCAATCATTATACGATGTACAAAATTTGCATGTTACAAAGTAACTGTTTTATTCTTTAAAAATTGATACTTTTGAAGCAAGAACATTACTAACAAACAAACCAAATTATTAAAATGAGAAAATTAAGAAAAGTCCTTATTGTATTATGTATTTTATTAGGTTGTTCTGCAAAAGCACAGGAGAAAATTACCAATACCTCTATTCTACAAATGGTATCCTTGGGCTTTGATGATTACATGATTATTGACAAAATAAATAATTCTGATGTTAAATTTGATGCCTCTATAACGGAATTAAGCAAAATGAAAAATGCTGGTGTTTCTTCAGAAATTCTTTCGCTCATTATGGCAAAGTCTAGGCAAAACACGATGTCTAAAACAGGTATTTACTATGCAGATGCTAATGGCGATGATATCTTAATACAACCTAGCGTATTTTCTGGCTCTAACTCCAATGCCGTTGCACAAAAATTAGTCTCTGGTCTTATAAATTCTAAGAAGAAAGCACAGCTACCAAAAACAAGCTCTAATAATGTAATACGTACCACAAACCCAGAATTCACCTTTATTTTTGATCCTAGCACTGCCAATGTAGATAACATGCAGAACAATCAAGGAAACCAAGCTGGAGTTTTTAATTGGTGGTTTAGAATGGCAAGCAATCCTAATGAGTTTGTACTAGTTAAGTTGACCGTTAAAGAGAAAAAAAACCTTAGAGAAGTTATAACAGGTAAGAGTAGTTGGATTACTAGTACTACTGGTGTGGATCCCAAATATGCGCTAAATTTTAGCATGGAAGAAATAGAAGGTAATAAATTTAAGGTAGTTCCTGATGCACTAGAAAAAGGAGAGTATTGTTTTATATATCAAGGTCAGGTACCACAGGGTAGAGATAACCAAGCTGTGTTTGATTTTTCTATTCAATAAGCAAAACACTTTTAAAACAAAAAAAATCCCGGTCTAGACCGGGATTCTTTTTGTTTTAAGCTTTTACTACTTTCTCTTGATGATTAATAGATTCTTGGTGAATGGCCTTAAACATTTTTAGAATAAATTCTTCGCTAAGTCCTAACGCTTCTCCTTCTAAAATCATTTTTCCTAAAATCTCATTCCATCTATTAGATTGTAAAACTGCTACATTTCTAGATTTTTTTAATGCCCCAATAGCATCTGAAACTTTCATACGCTTTCCTAGAATATCTACTAATTGATTATCAACTACATCAATTTGAGCCCTTAAGTTGCTTAATTGGCTTGTGTATTCTGCTTCAGGATCAGATTCTTTTCTAATCTTCAAATCTCTCATGATTTGGATAAGACGTTCTGGTGTTACTTGCTGCGCAGCATCACTCCACGCATTGTCTGGATCAAAATGAGTTTCAATCATCAGACCATCAAAATTCAAGTCTAAAGCAGTTTGTGATACATCAAAGATCATATCTCTCTTCCCTGTAATATGAGACGGATCATTAATTAATGGTAAATCTGGAAATTTATTCTGAAACTCAATAGCTAATTGCCATTCAGGAATATTTCTATATTTCGTTTTTTCATAAGTGGAGAATCCTCTATGTATAGCTCCTAAGTTCTTAATACCCGCAGTATACAATCTTTCAATACCACCCAACCATAAAGCCAAATCTGGATTTACAGGGTTTTTTACTAAAACAATTTTATCTGTACCCTTTAACGCATCTGCAAGCTCTTGCATGATAAAAGGACTCACAGTAGATCTAGCTCCAATCCAAAGTAAATCTACATCGTGCTCCAAAGCAAGTTCTACATGTGCTCTATTAGCTACTTCCGTAGCCGTTTTTAATCCAGTTTCTTTTTTTACTTTTTGAAGCCATTTTAAACCCAAAGCTCCTACACCTTCAAAGTTACCTGGGCGGGTTCTTGGTTTCCAAATTCCAGCTCTGTAATAGTTTACATCTGTATCTTTCAACTCATGAGCAATTCGCAATACTTGCTCTTCTGTTTCTGCACTACATGGCCCTGCTATGACTAGTGGATGGTCTAAACCCATATCATCCAACCATGTTCTCATTTCTTTTGTATTCTCCATTACTTTTTGTTTAGCGGTATTCCTTTTAATATTGATTTAATTTTATTTGTACTATTCATTTCGTTATAAATACCCTTATAATCATCTTTTTGAAGCAAATGCTTAAAGGCTGATAAGTTTTGTGTATATTCTTCTAAGGCTTCTAAAATATTTTCTTTGTTCTGCTTAAAAATAGGTGTCCACATAGCTGGCGAACTCTTTGCTAACCTTACCGTGCTCTCAAAACCACTGCCCGCCATATCAAAAATATCACGTTCGTTCTTTTCTTTATCAATCACTGTTTTACCTAACATAAATGAACTAATGTGCGATAAATGCGATACGTAAGCTATATGCTTATCATGCGCTTTAGGGTTCATATACCTAATTCTCATTCCCAACGCATTAAAAACACTCAAAGCTTTCTCTTGCAATATTACAGCAGTTTTTTCTACTTCGCAGATAATATTGGCTTTACCCTTAAAAAGATTATGTACTGCCGCAGATGGCCCTGAGAATTCTGTACCTGCAATGGGGTGGCATGCTAAGAAGTTTCTTCTTTTAACATGAGTTTCCACTACGTTGCAAATGAGCTCTTTGGTAGAACCTGCATCACAAACCACACAAGAATCTGATACTTTATCCAAAATAGTAGAAATCTCATTTACGGCTACATCTACCGGGGTACTAATTAATACAAAATCTGCTAAATGTAAATCTTCGTAACTTGCCTTTTTATCTATGAGCTGTAGTGTTAATGCTTCGTTTAGGTGTGTCTCATTAACATCTATACCATACACGGTAGTACCTGCCATAGCTGCCTTTACATCCTTCACAAAGGATCCTCCAATAAGACCTATACCTATTACAAATACATTCATAATCACCAACTACTTTTCACGTAAATAAGCTAACTACTATTTTGCTTTCTTATTAAACTACTATTCTACTTAAATCTTGCTATTGCTGCCTTTATTTTTTCTGAGGTTACACATAAAGAAAATCGAATATACCCTTCCCCATTGCTTCCAAAAATAGTGCCTGGTGTTATAAATAGGTCTTTTTCATATAATATTGCATCTATAAATTCTTCTGATGACGCAATCCCTTCTGGTAATTTTGCCCATAAAAAAAGTCCTACGGAGTTTATATCATAAGTACAATGAAGCACGTCTGCTAATTGAAAAAGTAGTTCTTTACGTTCTTTGTAAATTACATTCAAATCGTTGTACCAGTCATCTGTACTCTCTAGTGCAGCAATTGCCCCTTTCTGTATGCCATAAAACATACCAGAGTCCATATTACTTTTCACCTTTAAAATAGCATTTATAAGTGTTTGTGCACCAAGTACAAAACCTACACGCCAACCTGCCATATTAAAAGTTTTACTTAGAGAGTTTAATTCTAAACACACCTCATCTGCACCTGCCACACTTAAAATACTAAGCGGTGCATCGTTTAAGACAAAACTATACGGATTATCATTTACTAATAATATATGGTGCTTTTTTGCAAATACAACTAGTTGCCTAAATGATTCTTTAGAGGCATTTGCTCCTGTGGGCATATGCGGATAACTTACCCACATTAGTTTCACCTTTTTTAAATCTAGGTCTGCCAATGCGTCTAAATCTGGCAACCAATTGTTATCCTCTTTTAGATCGTAATATCTAGGTACTGCGCCTACCAGATTAATTACCGAGGTATAGGTAGGGTATCCTGGGTTTGGAATAAGCACCTCATCGCCCACATTTAAAAATGCTAGACTTATGTGCATTATGCCTTCCTTAGAGCCCATTAAGGGTAAAATTTCCGTATTTGGATCTAAAGCAACCTCAAACCTGTTTTTATAAAAGGCGCCTATAGCTGCCCGTAATTCTGGCAACCCTTGGTAGTTCTGGTACTGGTGCGCACCGGTATCCAATACTGCATTTTTTATGCTGGTTATAACTGCATCTGGCGGCGCCAAATCTGGACTACCAATACCCATGTTTATTATAGGCTTGCCTGCTGCCATTAAACCACGCACTTCTCTTAATTTCTTAGAAAAATAGTATTCCTGTATACTTTTTAATCGCTCTGCTGGTACAATCATATCATAGCGTTTTTATATTCTCCTAAAATTTTAAACTCATCTGCCATGATATTTAAGAGCAATTTAGCTTTGCTAAAATCTGTATACGTTTTAAAAGTAACATCTACAAAAAAAGCATATTTCCAAGGTGTTTCTATAACAGGCAGTGATTGTATTTTAGTAAGGTTTAATTTACAATCACTCATTACATTTAGTACCGCTGCCAAACTCCCACGCTTATGGTCTGTTATAAAGCGCAGAGATGCTTTATTAATTTTTTCTTTTGATAGTTCTTTAGCTACCGTGTTTACAATGATAAAACGCGTTGAATTATTTTTTATGGTTTGTATGTTCTCTGCAACAATATCTAAATTATATAATTCTGATGCTACAAAAGGCGCAATTGCCGCTGTATTTTCTAAACCTTTTTCTTGAATACGTTGTGCAGTTTCTGCAGTATCAACATCTTCAATCAACTTAATATCCGGGTAATCTCTAAAAAAATCTTTGCACTGTAGTAATGCCATTGGATGCGAACATACTTGCGTAATATCTGATAATTTCTGACCCTTCTTTACCATTAAATGATGGTGGATATTTAAATAATACTCACCAACTATATGTAGATTCTTATGAAAAACTAAAGCGTAATTAGGAATAATAGACCCCGCAATAGAATTCTCTATAGCCATAACCCCTTCATCTGCTTTTTTATTTAACAGACTATCTACCAAAGCATCAAAAGAAAGGCATTCTACTAATGTTATGCCATCTCCATAATAATCCTTTGCCACTTGGTGGTGGTTAGATCCTTGAATTCCTTGTATGGCTATCTTTAAACTCATGCTATTTTTTCCCTTCACTAGGGTTTATCTTTTATTAGCTTAACAAAATATATCTTCAACTGGAGTGCTAGTACAAATTGTAATAAAAAAAAAGCCCCGTTTTTTACGGGACTTCAATTGTTTCTATGTTTAGTATATATCACAAAAGTCCCTTTCATTCTTTAAAAAAGAAGTAGCCAAAAACACCCTTGCAAAAATATAACTTGTTCATCTTAAATAATATCATACAAAAATACTAATAATAATTAAGGTTTTAAATATCCTTCGCTTTTTTTTAAACAGTATATAAGTTTCGCTTTAAAGAAAATACACTATTGCTAATTAATATAGCAAATACAAGTTTAGAGAACATTACCTAGTAGCTAGCTGTTCTTAACTTTGATAAATAAATCAATTGCTTTATCTAAGGTTTCCTGCACTTTTGGGTCTGTACAATTAATTAGAATAGAGAAAACCAATTGCTCTTTTGGGTACACAAAAAAATTAGCATAGCCACCTATACCGCTACCAACGTGACCATAATAAGATCTGCCATAAGCATCTTTACTTACCTGCCAACCCAAGCCATAATAAGTTGGTATGTTCTTGATAATTGACGATGTTATAAAATTTTCATTACTACTTTCACTTAGAAATTCATGATCTACTATAGCCTGACCAAATCTTGCAACATCTGATGACGTACCTAAATAACCACCACCTGCCAATTTATAAAATTTATTTATGGGCGTTGCCACTCTAAAGCCACCACCACTTTTAGTATAATAGCTTGTTTTGGAAGTGGCTAAATTACTGGACCTCCATAAAGATCCTACTATCGCTTCTTTATGTGCACATGGGGCGTATATATTTGTTAATTTTAATGGGTTTAAAATAGTGTCTTCTACATAATCTTCAAAAGGTACGCCGCTAACCTCTTGCATTGCTAGTGCAATTAATACCCAACCATAACTGGTATAATTATATGCTGTTCCTGGCTCAAAAAGAAGGTCTGAGTCTTTGAAAATCGCAATTCCCTCTTTTATAGAATAGGGCTCGTTTAATGCAAATTCCTTTCCACGATAAGATCTAATACCTGCCGTATGACTCGCTAGTTGCCTAAGTGTAAAGTCCCATTTCTTCTTTGGATAATAAGGTACATAAGTATAAAAAGATCTATCTAAACTTATTTTACCCTCGGAAACCATAACCGCTAAGGCACTGGCTACAATAGGTTTAGACACACTTGCTATTCTAAAAAGTGTATTCTGTGGATCTACAGGAATTTGATCTTTTATATTTGCAAATCCGTAGCCTTGGTCAAATATTACTTTCCCTTTTTTTAGCACGGTAACTGCTAATCCTGGAACTTTTTTAGTAGCTACTAATTCTCTAAACAAACCTGCCGCTGGCTCGTATACCGTATTGGCCTCCTCCCTACTACTAAAACCTAAAAATCGAATTACCTGCTTAACGTAGCTATTATTGAACTTCATTCTACAAATAATAGTCTCCCGTTAAAAAGTTCAGAGACTGATATAGTTTCTGGATCATTATAACTTAGTACATCTCCTAAACCACGTATAACTCCTGTTATTGCTACTTGCGGATTTATTAATAAATCGTTACTCCCTCTATGATCTATAATAACATTTTCAGCGGAAAGTGACTCGGCTTCTATACGAGAATTTCCCGAAGCTATAATTACAGATAGCGTATTTACACTACCCCGTAACTTAACAAATGCTATTCCATTTACTACCACCTTAACCACCTCTGCATTTAATGTTACATTAAAAGTACCATTAACCGTAGTGGCTTCTGGCACGTTAAAACTTTCTGAGAGGAGTGTCATATTAGGGTACTGTAAAACGCCATCGCTCTTAATACTTAATGCGGTGCTACTTCTTATTTCTGTAATATTGGGGGCGGTTACGTAGATAGTAACGTGTTCATTTGCCTTTAATAATGTGCAAATACCAACGCTACGTAATGTCAGTCTTCCATCTTGTACGGTAACACTACTATTCTCTACTAGATATTGATTGCCTTCTACAGCTACTTTAAATTCAGGGCCCTCTTTTATAACAAGGGCTATATTTTCAAACACTGTTATTTTATCAAAAAGTGAAATGGCTACTTCTTTAAGAATCTGACTTTTAGAACTTTTAAAACAATCTCTTGTATTTTCTTTACTGCAACCGTTTAGGGTATATAGTAGTACTAGCGCGCTTAGTATTTTTAAAGTCGCTACTCGTTTCTCAAAATTAAAAAGAACCCTAATTTTTTGTTTCATACAACTATACCTAGAATTTAAAGCCAACACCAAATTCTACCGCCTCGGCAGCAGCAGCATGAGATTTTAGAGTAACTGCACAAAACACTATATCACTTAAATAGCGCTTAATGCCTATCCTATTATACAACCTTCCCTCAAAATCAAAAGGATAGTAGGCATAATACCCTAGCTGCGTAGTAATGCTATTTTTACCCAAAGCCAATTCATGACCTACAAATAATCCTATACGTTTATAATCTGAATCTGCAGTCACATCCAATTCTGGAAAAGCAATAGATTGGTATCTAATTAGCTCTTTTAGAAAGTTAGAAAAAAAGAAATCTACTCCAAATTGGATTTTACCCTTCCTATTTATTTGTTTTTCCACAAAGGTAGTGACCACTACAAAGCCATACTGCCCAGAACCTATAACGTCACTCTCATTCACCCCTCCACGTAGCACTACATTATAACGCAAGACATCTAATTTTTCTATAGAATTTTCAGCTTTCTTGTATGGTATTTCCATTTCATCGCTAAAACTATAGACTAAACCTACATTAAATGCGAGGGTGTTTGTAGAAGTATTAGGCGCTTTAAAATTGCCATTAGAAAAGTGAATGATAGAGAAACCTACTTTAACTCCTAATTGTTTATAAACATGCTCTCTTTGGTAATTGAGTGTTAAGTAGGTAGCACTTAGAATTCTAGATCCGTAAGCATTGTTTCTAAAATTACTGTTTTTATCGTAAGGCTTTGTGGCATATGCCAAACCTTGTGCTGCCCTTAATTGTAAAGTTCTCTTAAAAAAGTAGAAATTATAATGTGCATAGAAGGCATAATGTTCTCCTAAGGTTTCACTATGCATATTTTGATACACAAAAGAGGCTCCGTAATCTGGGTAGTTATAAAGCGACTCCCAAGTCTTTTCACCGTACGTTTTCCTATTAAAACCCAACATAAAACCACTAGGATTAGTGGTAATTAAATGGGAGATATTAGGATTGTGTAATAATACCGCACCATAAAACGGACTAGCGTCTATTGTATACGGTTTTTGTTTTTTAGTTTCCTGTGCAAAACAAAAGCAACCCCATAACATAGTAATAATAAAAAACTTCAATCTCATAGAAAAAATTTACTCCCAGTGGTTCACTATTTCTTTGAAGCACAATCACCAAGTAGAAAAACTTATTATAACGCAAGATGAACTTTAGTAAGACCTTAAAATATTTCCTTAGCTATCGCTTTTATATTATCAGATTTCCCCATAGAATAGTAATGGAGTAAAGGTACCCCAGCGTCCTTTAATTCTTTAGACTGTTGTACAGCCCATTCAATGCCTACCTTTCTAATATCTTTACTATTAGTACAACACTCTACAGCATCAATTAAATCTTGGGGCAAGTCTATTCTAAAAACTTGCGGAAGCACTTGCAAGTGTCTTTTTACAGCAATAGGCTTTATTCCTGGAATGATAGGAACAGTAATACCTATCTCTTTTGCCGCTTTTACAAACTCAAAATACTTTTTATTATCAAAAAACATTTGTGTTACCACATAATCTGCGCCTGCATCTACTTTTTCTTTTAAACGTTTCAAATCTGTTTGTAAAGAAGGGGCCTCTAAATGTTTTTCTGGGTAGCCAGCCACGCCAATACAAAAGGCTGCGTTTGCGTCTGTCTCTATAGTCTCGTGTAAATACTTCCCCTTATTCAAATTGCTAATTTGTACCACCAAATCTGTCGCAAACTTATGCCCACCTTCCGTAGGTTTAAAATACTGCTCTTCTCGCATAGAATCTCCTCGCAATGCCAAGACATTATCTATTCCTAAGTATTGGCAATCTACTAAAAGATACTCAGTCTCTTCTTTTGTAAAACCACCACACAATACATGCGGTACGGTATCTACATTATATTTATGCTTTATAGAAGCACAAATACCTAGTGTGCCAGGTCTCATTCTCGTCAGCTTTTTATCTAACAACCCGTCTTTATTAAGGTACACATACTCCTCTCTAGAGGTAGTAACGTCTATAAACGGAGGTTTAAATTCCATTAACGGCGTTATATTATCATACAACTCTTGAATGTTGCGCCCTTTTACAGGTGGTATAATTTCGAAAGAAAATAAGGTTTTGCCTGCTGCCTGTTTAATGTGGTCTGTAACTTTCATAGTGTCTGCTTGTTCTTAATTATAAGAACCTCAAATGAATTATTTTGTATTAATACTTCTAGAATTAGTATGGCTTTCCCCAAAGGTGGGGTCGGGCTTTCTGCTATATCTTTTTTAATCACAAAAAGATGATTTAAAAAGGATGCCGCTGCAATCCCTAATGCAAACTAACTAAATTTTAATTCTTCAATTTACCTTATGTTATTAATTATCATTCCATAAATTTCGATACCTAAAAAGGTTAGTTGAATTTATGGGATTCAATATTACTACGTTATTCAAACTTTAATTATCTGCCATGTTAGGCGCCAACCATTTTTCAGCTTTTTCTAACGTTATTCCTTTTCTAGAAGCAAAATCTGCTACTTGGTCATCTTTAATTTTACCCAAACCAAAATACTGTGCTTCTTCGTTTCCAAAATAATACCCACTTACAGAGGCTGCTGGCCACATAGCTAAACTATCCGTTAAAGCTACCCCAATATTTTCTTCAACCTTTAATAGTTCCCAAATAGTTAATTTCTCTAAATGATCTGGGCATGCAGGATATCCTGGCGCAGGTCTTATTCCTTTATACTTTTCATCTATTAAATCTTCGGCAGATAACCCGTTATCTAAAGAATAACCCCAATGTTTTGTTCTTACTTCTTTATGCAAATATTCTGCGAAGGCTTCTGCTAACCGGTCTGCAAGTGCTTTTATCATAATGGAATTATAATCATCTAATTCCTCTTCATATTTCTTAGCTATCTCTGCCGTACCGAAGCCAGTAGAGACGCAAAAGCAACCTATGTAATCTTGTTTATCAGTTTCTTTAGGAGCAATAAAATCTGCCAAAGCAAAATCTGCCACACCCGCTCTACGCTTTAATTGTTGACGTAAAGTCCTAAAGATAAATTCAGTCTCTGCAGATGTTTTATTTTTACTCCTTGGTGCAGTAACTACAATATCATCATGATTTATACTATTCGCAGGGAATAAGCCAAAAATACCCTTTGCCTTCAATCTTTTTTCTTTAAGAATAGAAGAAAGCATTTCTTGTGCATCTTTAAATAAATCTGTTGCTTGCTCACCAACCACCTCATCTGTTAAAATAGCAGGATATTTACCATGCAATTCCCAACTTCTAAAAAATGGTGTCCAGTCTATATAAGGCACTAGTAAGTTTAAGTCTAAATCGTCAATAATTTTTATACCTAATTCATTAGGTGTTTTTATATTAGATTCATTCCAATCTATCTTAAATCTATTTTCTCTAGCAGTAGCAATTGTCTTATATTCCTTCTTTACAGACCGCTTTAAAAATTTCTCTCGGAAAACGCTATAATCATCTTTTATAGATTTTTTATACGCCTTCTCTTTATCCTTCTGCAATAAATCTCCCACTACCGTTACCGCTCTAGAGGCATCGTTTACATGAATTACAGCCTGACTATATTCTGGATCTATTTTTACTGCCGTGTGCGCCTTACTTGTAGTTGCACCACCAATTAATAAGGGAACTGAAAAGTTTTTACGTTCCATTTCCTTTGCCAAATGCACCATTTCATCTAAAGAAGGTGTAATTAAACCACTAAGTCCTACTACATCTACATTATGCTCTATGGCTGCGGCAATAATTTTTTCTGGGGGCACCATTACGCCTAAATCTACTATTTCGTAGTTGTTACAGGCAAGTACCACACTTACTATATTCTTACCAATATCATGAACATCTCCTTTTACGGTTGCCATTAATATTTTACCATTTCCGTTTTGGTCTGATTCCTGCGGATTTCGTAATTTCTCTTCTTCTATATATGGCAATAAATAAGCAACTGCCTTTTTCATTACACGGGCCGACTTCACCACTTGCGGTAGAAACATTTTTCCGCTACCAAAAAGGTCACCTACCACATTCATACCTGTCATTAAATTACCTTCAATAACTTCAATAGGTTTGTCTGCTGCGCTTCTTGCCTCCTCTACATCTTCTACAATGTACTGGTCTATACCTTTTACTAGTGCCCTAGTAATTCTACTTTGTAATGGCTCTTCTCTCCAAGATAAATCTACCTTGCTTTCTTTGGCTGTACCTACTACAGATTCTGCAAAATCTAGCAAACGTTCTGTAGCATCGTCTCGCCTGTTTAGCATTACATCTTCTACACGCTCTAATAAATCTTTTGGTATATCATCATACACCTCTAACATGGTTGGGTTTACAATACCCATATTCATACCCGCCTTAACAGCATGGTATAAAAACACAGAGTGCATGGCTTCTCTTACAGGATTGTTTCCTCTAAAAGAAAAAGACACATTACTTACCCCACCACTAACGCTACAATAGGGCAAATTTTCACGCACCCATTTTGTTGCTTTAATAAAATCTATGGCGTTTAACTTATGCTCATCCATTCCTGTAGCAACAGGAAATATATTAAGGTCAAAAATAATATCCTCTGGTGCAAAACCCACTTTATCTACTAAAGTATCATAGGAACGTTTTGCAATTTCTATACGCCTATCATAATTATCTGCCTGCCCTACCTCATCAAAAGCCATGACAATAACAGCAGCACCGTATCTTTTTATAAGCTTTCCGTGGTGTATAAATGCCTCTTCACCTTCTTTTAAACTAATAGAATTAACAACACATTTGCCCTGTACTACCTGCAAACCAGCCTCTATAATATCCCATTTAGAGCTATCTATCATAATAGGGACTCTAGAAATATCTGGCTCTGCAATTATTAAATTTAGATACTTAACCATGGCTTCCTTGCCATCTATTAAGCCATCATCCATATTAATATCTATAATTTGTGCGCCACCTTCTACTTGGTTACGGGCAACATCTAGAGCTTCTTCAAATTTTTCCTCTTTTATTAATCGCAGGAATTTTTTAGATCCTGCTACATTGGTACGCTCTCCAACGTTTACAAAATTTACAGTGGGAGTAACTACCAATGGCTCCAAACCACTAAGCTTTAAATAACGGCCGCTTCCATCTTCATGAGTAGTTCTATCAAACTCCAACATATCTTCTATACTAGACTTTGCCATGCGTTATGATTTTATGCGATTTTTACTCTTAGACGAAAATTTTACCTTTTTTGGAGGAAAAGGTGCTACTAAATTTGCAATAGCTGTGATATGCTCTGGAGTAGTACCGCAGCAACCGCCAATAATATTAATCAAGCCTTTTTCTACATATTCCCTAATCTGAGCCGCCATCTGTTTTGGTGTTTCATCATACTCTCCAAAAGCATTTGGCAAACCTGCGTTTGGGTGTGCAGATACAGCATGATTTGTTTTATTCGCTAACACCTCTAAATGTGGTACCAGTTGGCTAGCTCCTAATGCACAGTTAAACCCAACTGACAAAATAGGAATGTGCGAAATGGAGATTAAAAATGCTTCTGCCGTTTGCCCAGATAAAGTTCTGCCAGAGGCATCTGTTATAGTGCCGCTTACCATAATGGGTACGTCTAAATTACGCTCTTCTTTCACCTCTTCAATAGCAAATAAAGCTGCCTTAGCGTTTAGCGTATCAAAAATTGTTTCTACTAAAATTATGTCTGCTCCACCATCTAGCAAGGCTTCCGTTTGCTGTTTATAAGCAATTCGTAATTCATCAAAAGAGACTGCTCTATAACCAGGATCATTTACGTCTGGCGACATACTTGCGGTTTTATTTGTGGGTCCTATACTGCCTGCTACAAACCTTGGTTTGTTAGGCTCTCGTTCTGTAAATGCTACTGCTACTTCTTTAGCAATTCTTGCAGATTCATAATTGAGTTCATATACTAACTCCTCCATATAATAGTCCGCCATGGCTATGGTGGTGCTAGAAAAAGTATTGGTCTCCACAATATCTGCCCCAGCTGCAAAATATTTGCGGTGTATTTCTGAAATTGCTTCTGGCTGGGTTAAGGATAATAAGTCGTTATTACCCTGTAAAGGATGCTTCCAATCTTTAAACCGTTCGCCTCTAAAATCTTCTTCTGTAAACTTATACTGCTGTAGCATAGTACCCATGGCACCATCTAAAATTAGTATTCGCTCTTGTAATAATTCCTCTATCATAGTCCTCTTTTTCTAGTGGTGTAAAAGATGATTTAGTGATTTGACACAGAAGTTCCGTACTATACAATACTAAGAATTGCATACTCTAAAAAACTTAGTACAAAGTAACGCCACTGTTCTATTTTTAGCAAACAATAGGGTTCTTTAATTAGGCTCTAAAATGATGTTTCTATAAATATGTTCCCACTTTAATCTGTCATACCTCATACTACCATATTTAAGGTAATCGGCTTAAACATGGTATTAACTCCTATCGCTAATCGTACTACTTCTCTAGTTTAATTAAATTTTAAGATCATTAATAATGAACTCTCAATTGAATTACGTAAATAGCTTTGGATTCAACTTTGTAAACTATCCTATGCTCCCTATTAATTCTTCTACTCCAATACCCTTTTAAAGTATATTTCAAAGCTTCTGGCTGCCCTATTCCTTTAAACAGGGTATCTAGTATAATTTTAAGAAGATTCTTAATTTTATCAATCACCTTTTCATTATTGGTTTTTTTCCAATAATTGTAATCTTCCATGGCTGTATCTGTAAATTCAATTTTAAAGCTCATCTATAGTTATTGCCGTCGTCTGTTTCTTATTAACTTGTTCAACACCTTGCTCTAATCGCTTTCTATTCTTTTCAGATGAAAGTAAAAACAAAGTTTCTTTTAGAGAATTATATTCACTAAGAGAAACCAAAACAACATCTTCTTGACTAGGTCTGTGTATGATTATTTCTTTGCTATCATTAATAATACTATCAAGTGTACGTTTGATATTCTTGCGCAACTCCGTTATGTTAATTGCTTCCATGTACGTTATAATTAGATTATAAAGACACGTAATAGCGTACATAATAACTGATTGAAATCTAATTATCACTAATACTTTCTGTAATAAGCATTATCCCCTGTCTAATATTGATCTCAAATCAAAGCTTCCCATTCTTTACAATTTCTTCTCCCTGACAAAATTAAAACACTATAAAAAACAGCTTTAGATTAAATTTTACACCATTTATAAATTTCTGTAATCAGTGCACTTTTTATTGCGCGATCAGATAACGGAATAGTTCTATAAGTGCACAACTGTAACCTTCAAAAGGTACTAGGATACAATACCGACACATGTAAATAAAACAACAAATTCTTGTAAAGTCAAAAAATGGTTCATTAATTAGATACCCACAAAAAATCCCCTCACTTTTGAAGGTGAGAGGATCCTGTTTTACACTTAAATCTTTGCGTCTTACGCTATACTCTGTACTACTTCTTTTTTAGCTTCTTTCTTTGTACCGTCAAAACCTTCAACACCGCCTACTGTAGTATACTTCATTACAAATCGCTTACCTGGATTTATACGTTGGTAAGCATATTGACACATAATGGCAGCTTCATGAAATCCTGAAAGAATTAACTTTAATTTTCCTTCGTAGGTATTTACATCTCCGATAGCAAAAACACCGGGAATATTTGTCTGGTAATCTTTAGCATTATTCACTTTAATAGCATTCTTCTCTATCTCTAGACCCCAATCTCCTATAGGACCTAATTTAGGAGAAAGTCCGAATAACGGGATAAAATTATCTACAGGAAGATTGGTAACACCTTTGGCTATGTCTTTATGCTTTATAGATACAGATTCTAACCCATCTGCTCCATGAAGTTCTTTTACCTCTGCTTCTGTAAAAAGCTTTATTTTTCCTTCTTTAGCAAGTGCTGCAGCTTTCTCCACAGAATCTAGTGCTCCTCTAAATTCATTTCTTCTATGTACTAAAGAAACCTCAGAAGCCACATCTGCCAAAAAGATAGCCCAGTCCAAGGCAGAATCTCCACCACCTGCAATAACTACTCTTTTGTTACGATACACTTCAGGATCTTTCACCATATAAGCTACCCCTTTATCTTCGTAGTCTCCTATATTTGCTATGGGTGGCTTTCTTGGCTCAAAAGAACCTAATCCGCCAGCAATTGCTACTACGGGTGCTTGGTGTTTTGTGCCTTTATTTGT
>Ga0115565_10000513_pt1 | contig 33676 bp, 34 predicted proteins | sample COGITO_mtgs_1105_FD_87199 | JGI IMG/M metagenome (GOLD analysis project Ga0115565, IMG submission 87199) | Pelagic marine microbial communities from North Sea - COGITO_mtgs_110530 | ecosystem: Environmental > Aquatic > Marine > Epipelagic | place: Germany:Helgoland, sampling site Kabeltonne... | reverse complement strand
TTAAAATTGAAGAACATATTTTTGAATTAAAAGAAATAGTAATTGACTCTAAAAACAACAAGGCTTATACTTTAGGTCTTAAGGCAAAATATTGCCATCCAATTCCATTTTATAAAAAGGTTTCTTCAAAAATACCTTTTCCACAAAAAAATTATTTTCATGAAATTGGTACTCATTTAAAAAACACTAAATCTGTTACTTTAGATAGTATTCAATTGAATTTTGCAAGTTGTAAACTTCAAAATATACGATTTAGAATAAATGTTTATTTAAATAAGAATAGTGAGATAAAAAATATTCTTGACGAACCAATTTATATTTCACTAACTAAAAAACAAGCGTTAAACTTTCCTATTATAGATCTTTCAAAATATAGTATTCAGCTAAAAGACAATTTTATAATTACGATAGAAAACTATACAAAGATGGATAATAATAGCGTATATCTTTTAGCAAACTTTAAATCCAAAGGAAGAGAATTTCCAACATATTATAGAGAAAATAGCCAGAGCAAATTAGAGAAATTAACCATTAAAAAATCTAAAGACTTTGGCTTAAGCTTTATAGCTTATTTACATTGAAAATTAAATTATTAAGAAAATCTCGAAAATTATAAGTTCTGCCTTTATCATAATTATTTTATTTGTTGCTTATGGATGTTCCATAATTATACCTGGTTCTGATGCTTGGAAAATAGGTGTGTGAAGACAAACAAATACCATAAATTATTCTGATGAATTTCCTTTAGCCTAAGGTATTAAATTTGATCTTTTACAAGTTTTAAATTTGAAAATATTGTGAAAACCTAACTTTTAATGTTAGGTTTTATTTATTAGAATTGTCACAAAATAAGATTAGCCTAGTCTTTATTATAAATCGTTGACTAAATTTTATTTTCCAAAACATGAAAAATATAATATTTTTTATTGCTATATCTACGTTCCTAAATTTTACAATTTATAGTCAAAAAATAGTAGAACCTTTTGAGTTTCAATTTGAAAACAAAACATTAAGAGGTTTAATTGAAAAGCCAAAAAATAAAAAATCTAAAGCAATTGTTGTTATAATTCCAGGTTATGGAAAAACAAACTTTGTAGCAGGAAATTGGTTTGCTAAATTAAGAGACAATTTTGTAAACATGGGTTTAACTGTTGTTTTTTGGGATAAAATAGGTTGTGGAAAAAGTGAAGGGGAATTTAACGCACAACAACCTGTAGAAAATTCTGCAGAAGAAGCTTTTACAGCCATCAAAAAAATTAAAGAATTAAATATTACAGGTTCTGACAAAATAGGTTTGTGGGGTTTAAGCAGAGCAGGTTGGATTTGCCCATTAATCAATGAGAAAATTCCCATTGATTTTTGGATTTCGGTAAGTGGAACAGATGATAAAGAAAATTTTGGTTATTTACTAAAATCTAATTTAATTATTGCAGGAAAAAGCGAAAAAGAAGCTACAAAACTGTATGATTCTTGGATGTTAGGACATAAAATATTTACCACAAATGGAAGTTATAGAGATTATGTTAAAGCTACAAAACCATTAAGTAAAGATAAACTGGCGAAAAAATTATTTGGTTTTAAAAAGGTTTATATAATAACTAAAAAAGGACGAAACAACTATTTGAAAAACCAAAAATTGTACACTAGTAGAGGTTATTTTGATACAGAAAGTGGTTTATGGGTATATTTAAATAATTTTGATAAGGTTCTTAATAAAATTAACGCACCTGTTTTAGCTTTATTTGGTCGCCAAGATTCTCAAGTAGATTGGCGAAAAACAAAAAAGCTGTATGAAAAAACCATTGGTAAAAATGCCAATTCAGATTTAACTACAAAGGTTTTTGATAATTGCAACCACAGTTTACAAAAATGTAAAACCTGTGGGTATCAAGAAGATTTATCATCATTAAACTGGGCTGCTTGTGATGGTTATTATACAACTATGGAAAATTGGTTAAGACATCAAAAAATTATTGAATAGTATTATTTTATTACTTAATATTTAAAATTCCGTTTTTTAAAATCACATCTATATTGCCTAAAAAAGGACTGCTTTCCTTTCTTTTTTTATGCAAAATTTTTGTGAGTTCTTTTTCTGTTGATGCTCCAAAAGATGTTTTTTTCCCATCCATATTTAGAGCTGTATTGAAGCCAGAAACATCCATAGAAAAATTAGTATTTCTTACTTTGTAGAGGTTTAATTCAGTATAATCTCCAGTTAACTCAAATTTTGTGAAATTTTTGTGGAAATTGTAAAGGTAAAGTTTGCTGCTGAAGTCTTTTATTTCAACATTTTCACCTATTTCTCCTATTTCTATTTTTGATGTTTCTGAAACTACATTTGTGTTGAAAAGATCCCCGATTTTTACTTGATACATATCTAAAAACTCTAATCTTGTATTTTGTAAATTATTAGCCTCAAATATACCCTTTGATGCAATTATTCTACTATTCAGACCAGAAATCTGATTAAATTTAAAAACTCCTTTAAAACTATTCATTACAAAGCTTGTAGTTAATTTATGATTTATAGTAATATTACATTCAGTTGCTTTTAAGCGAATTTTCACATGTTTTGGAACTTTAATTACAAATTTTTGAATTATTTGTTTTTTCAATTTAAAAGATTTTTTTTTGAGATATTCGATATAATTTCTTTTTTGATAATTATTCAAAATATTTTCTTGACTTAACTCAATTTCTTGAAGGATTTGCTCTTTTGTTTTTTGTTTTATTAATAAATTTTTTGTCTCATTTTTTAAATTTTTAGTTAACCAACTAATACTATTTGTATCCTCGTCAAAAATAAAACGATAATCAAAACCCAAGAAACTAGAATTTTTCATTTCAAGGTTAATTAAATTTTTTTCTTGTAACATTTTTATTTTAGACTGATTCACAACATTTTCTCTACGTCCTTTAGAATATCTGCTAAAAATAATCTCATAATTAAAATAAATATTATCATCTGGTGACTCTTCAAAGACAACTCCAACATTTGTTAAATCTAAATTTAAAGTAGTATTTTCGGCTGTTTTGTAAACTGTATCTAAGACTACTTCTTTACTCTGTGAAAAAGAAATAGTAACAGATAATAGAAATAAAATACTAAATATATATGGTTTCATTACTGGTGTTTTTTTGGTTCAACTCTTTAATATGTTCCTTAATATCTTTGATTAATTGCAAACGTCTCTGCAAATTATCAATTAAAGATTGTAGCACATTTATATTGTTGGGGTATTCTTTTAAGTGCTTAGTTATTTTTTGATAATCAGCATCATATTCTTTTAATTTTTCTTCATACTTTTTTATCAAAATTGTATCCTTTGCAATTTCTTTAAAACTACTCCATTCTTTATCAATATTGATTAAATAGTCTTTTTCTATAGCTTGCATTTGTATTTCAACTGCTGATTTTTCAGGTAAAGCAATTGTATTTTTATAGAAAAAAACACAGCTTATTATCAATAAAACAGAAGCAACTATTTTTAAGTATTTATAACTTCTTTTTTTATATTTTTTAGGTTGCTGTTTGCCTAACTTCTCTATAAAATCTTCACGATGATTTTTGGGAATTTCCTTCTCAAAAACATCATCTTTAGAAAATAAATCTCTTATATCACGTTCCATATTTTGTTACTTTTAAAAGGTTTCTCAAGGCTAATTTTCCTCTTCTTAACTGCGTTCTCGATGTTTTTATGGGGATTTTTAGAATCGATCCTATTTCTTGATGATCATAACCTTCCATCAAATATAATTTTATAACCAACTGATATTTTAAATCTAGTTTTTCAATTGCTTCAATAATTTGTTGTTTGCTAATTTTTGTATCAAAATCCCAATCATCATCATTTGAAATTTCCAAAGGATACTTTTCCATAGAAACTGTTTCTAGCTTTTTCTTTTTTAAAGAATCTATACAAGTATTAATGATAATCATTTTTAACCATGAACTAAAATTAGTGCCATCAGCATAATTTTCTAAACTTAAAAAAGCTTTCAAAAAACCATCTTGCATGGCATCTTTTGCTTCTTCTTCATTTTTTAAATACCTACAAGAAATAGCAAACATGGCATTGCAATGCAAATCGTACAATTTTATTTGCGCCTTTTGGTTGCCTTTTTTACTTTCAATAACTAAAAAATTAATTTCTTTAGACATTCTTGTTGGTGGGTTCTATTCTTAAAAACGAACTATTTTTGGAAAGGTTTCAAATTTTTTGAAAACACTTTTTTTAAACTTGCTTTTTGTTGTTATAATTTTAGTAAATTTAGAATCAAATTCATAGTTATGAAACCATTTCACTTTATACTTACTATTTTTCTTTTTTCTTTCATCTATTCTTGTAAAGTAAAGAATTCAACTTTTAAAAAATATCAATTTGCAAAGCCAGAAAATGTTGGAATGATTTCTGACAGTTTAGCCAAAATTGATGAAATGGTTATGAATTTTGTGAACGAAAAAAAATATCCAGGAGCTGTTACTTTAATTGCAAAAAATGGTAAAATAATATATGAATCTGAAGTAGGTTGGTCAGACTCTTTAAAGACAGAGCCTTATAGAAAAGATCATTTATTTAGAATGGCTTCTATGACAAAACCAATAGTATCAGTAGCTGCAATGCAGCTTATAGAAAAAGGAAAAATGTCTTTAGATGATTTGGTGAGTAAATACATTCCGTCTTTTAAGGAAACTGAAGTTTTAACTAGTTTTAATGCTGCTGATACTACTTTTACCTCAAAACCATCTAAAACCACACCTACAATTCGTCAATTATTAACACATACAGCTGGTGTGCCTTATGGTTTTATGAATCCTCCTGTTTATGGCGCTATTCTTGCTAAAAACAATATTCCTGATTTGAGTACGTATCTTCCACTAACAATTGAAGAAACCATGAGTAAAATAGGCAATTTACCTTTAGCACACGAACCAGGTGAAAAATGGCAATATGGTTTAAATACAGATGTTTTAGGACGTGTGATTGAAGTAGTTTCAGGAGAAAAGCTAGACGTTTATATTCAGAAAAATATATTAAATCCTTTAGATATTGAAATGTTAAATTTTTATTTTGATAGTTCTCAAAAATCAAATCTTACTAAAGTGTTTGTTCCAAATAGAAAAAAAACCATTTCACAAGTTTCAAATATGGGTAAAATGTATATTTCTGATTATCCAACTGATGGTGCAAAAACATATTTATCTGGTGGAAGTGGCATGACTGGAACAGCAAGAGATTATTTTCTTTTTTGCCAAGCTATGTTAAATAATGGGCAGCTTTATAATAAAAGAATTTTAGAAGAAAAAACTGCTTTGGAAATGCACAAAAATCAAATCGGTACAATTTCTTATCCTTGGGGAGCAGCTAAATTCGGTTTTGGGTTTGATGTTTCTGCTGATCATCCATATAGACCAGATGGAACTTATAGTTGGAGTGGCGCATTTAGTACCGTTTTTTGGATAGATCCAAGCAATCAACTTATCGTTATTCAATTAAGGCAAGTTCTACAATCACCAAACAATCAAAATATAAATAGACAATTAGAAAAAATAGTGTACAGCTCTTTAGCTAAATAATAGTTTAGATTTTTTTTGGAGGTTTTTTATAATTTCGATTTTCATAGCTAGCAATTTTACAAAAGGCCAAAAAAGGAAATTATAATGGTTAAAATGGATTACAAATTAAATAATCGAAACATAACTATGAAAATGAGCAATCAAAGAAGATGATAACCTATAAAGGAAGAAAAGTAGAGAAAGCTTCTTAATTCGAATTATAAGTTGAATTAACCGTATTTAACCTTTCTAAAAACTCTTAAAGCTTCTTTATATTTTATATACGTAGTTTTATCTTCCAAACTTTTAAAATAGATTTTTGCTTTTTTTAGTTGATTTGGTGCGTCTAAATATCCATTTAAAAAACAAAGCAAATAATTGGTTGGCAATCTATAAACATCTTCTTGATCTTTTTTAGAAAGTGATTTTTTACTTTCTATTTTAGCAATTATTTTATTGCTATTATTAAAAATAGTTTCAAGAATTTTCTCATCATAAATAGGGGCTTCAAACAAAAACTCTTTCACAATATCATGTTTGCCATTATTTTTAAAATTGATGATGGTTTTCTCCAAAGGATAATGAGTTTCGTTAGCGTTAATTCCTAATAAAATATATTCTGTAATGATAAAAGAGTTTTTATTGTACTGAATTTGAACATCATCTAAAGAAGAAAAAAACAACTGAACTTGTTCGTTAATCAACTCAATATCTACTCTAGAAAAATAGGTTATTCCGTTGATAATTTTTTTCTGTCCTGCCCAACACAAAACAAATTGTTCATTAAAAACCTTGTATTTAGGGTTGTTTTCTGCTTTATGATTGTTCATAAAATCGAACACGCCATTTAAAGTAAGCTCAATGTTATTTCTAGCATTAATTTCTATGGCTGCAACAATTTCTTTGTTGGTGTTTCTCAACTCAAAATTATCTTTTAGAAAAGGCATAGAATTGCTTCCTCTTCTATAAAAAATAGTTCCACGTTTATATTTCCAGATATTTTTTAAAAGTGATGTTATTTGATCCTTTGGGTAAATTGTAACCAAACCAATTACTTTATGTCTAGGCAATCTTGGAAAACGCACGTTTTCATATTCAATTTTTGGTGGATTATTTAAATATGCGTTTATCAAATTTTGAATTTTGCTATCATCAAAAAAATCGACGCCAATTATTTTATTTTCTTCATCCTCAACACCAATTACAATATAAGAATTGTTCTCTGAGTTTGAGTTTGAAAGTGCGCAAATATGTTTTAGAAATTTTGCTTTTCCTTCTTTGTTAGACAACGTTATTTTTTGCTTTTTATCATAAAAACTATTCTCATCATTATGAGAAAGTAGATTTTTGATTAAAAGTCTTTTGTTGATCACAATATATTATTTATTGATATTTTTATTTTTTATTAGTGTTGCTTATTAAACTTTTATCTAATCAAATTTAGAGCCTTTTTTATTTGATTTTTTTAAGTAATTTATAAATTTTGATAATTGATCTATTAAGTTATTTGCAGCTATATCTAGTTTTTCAAAAACTTCTTTTGAAATATGGTCTCTATTAAAAGCTCTTAAAAGTTGTGCTTTACTTTCACAACAAGACCCTCTTGAGTAACTTAAAAACATAATAAATTCTTTATTTCCTCCTCTTCCAAAACCTTCAGCAATATTATCCATAATTGAACCTGAAGAGCCATTAATTTGTTCTCTTAATTTATAATCTTTAGCCAATGAAGTGTTTATAATTATTTTCCATATTTCATCAGAAAAAATAACTGCTTCTTGATATACTTGTAAACTTTCAAATGTTTTAAAGTGCGCCATAATAAATAATAAAAATAATTAATAATTATCCTTTTTTAGGATAGTTGCAGTTGCTTGTGCTGTTGGATACACCACCAAATCCTCAATATTTACATGATAAGGTCTTGTAACCACAAAGTGAATGATATCTGCAATATCTTCTGCTTGCAAAGCTTTATAGCCTGCGTAAACCGTTTTTGCTTTTTCTGTATCACGTTTAAAACGAACATCAGAAAACTCAGTTTCTACAGCACCAGGATGAATTGCAGAAACACGAATGTTGTGTTTATTTAAATCTATCCTCATAGCTTTATTCAAAGCGTTTACAGCGTGTTTTGAAGCACAATACACATTTCCATTAGGATAAACTTCTTTACCTGCTATTGAGCCAATATTTACAATAAAACCACTGTTTCTTGCAGTCATTTGAGAGATAATTGCTTTTGATACGTACAACAATCCTTTTACATTAATATCTAACATAGCATCCCAATCATCTAAATCTCCATCTTGAATGGTTGATAAACCATGTGCATTTCCTGCATTATTGATTAAAATATCTATTTGTTTAAAATTTTCTGGAAGTGATTTTATCGCGGATGCAACATCGTTTCTCTTAGAAACATCAAACTGTAAAGTAGTTACTTCTGTAAGTTTACTTAATTCTTTTTGCAGTTCTTCTAATCGTTCTTTTCTTCTACCACAAAGAATTAATCTAATGTTATTTTTTGCAAAAAGCTCTGCTGTTGCTTTTCCTATTCCTGAAGTTGCGCCTGTTATAAATGCTGTTTTCATTTTTTAGTAATTAGTATAAAGTTTATGTCTAAGAATAAAGATACAAATTAACTTTTCTCTTCACTTAAAAATGAACCATAAAAAAGTTTTAAACAAGAAAAAACCACCCTCCTCAGGGTGGTTCCTCTTTCAATTGGTTATTGAGAAATAACCAACCAAAAATCAACTAACCAAACTTTATTTTAAATTTCTTCTAACCTTTGTTTTTCTTTCTATTTTAGTACGTTTTCTGTTGTTATTCCTTACAACATCTTTAGCACTTTTAACGTTTTTTTCACTTTTTAAGAACTGTATAAATCCTCTTCCAGAAAAATCGTATGTGGTCTCTGAATTGTAATGAAACAGACTTACCTTTCCATCATTTAGAACGCTCAATTCAAATTCTTCTATATCTCCATTATCATAATTTAATGCTAAAATTTTAAGGTCTTCAAAACCTGTCACATCAAATACTTCATATCCTCCAATATAATCCCAAACATCATAATCAACTTTTGTGCCAACTTCTTCTTGAGAACTATAAAACGTTGTTATATTATCTGGCGTAAACTGTAAATAATTTTCATTATCAAAAGGGTTTGGATTTCCTCCTCTTGTATCAACTTTTTCCCAAGCCACATACTCTTGTAAAAAGTATTCTATGTTTTCATAAAATAACTGATTGTAATCGAAATTATTAACATTATAGCCAATTAAATAATAGCTTACATTTTGATTAAAATTATAAATTTCTATTTCATTATTTGCTAGGATTGTTACTTCAAAATCATTAAAACCATCTAAATCATGATTTGTCTCTAACAAACCGTAAAAAGAATTATACGTTCCAACATCAATTCCTAAACCATTTCCTGTTCTACCAATATCAACTATATTATTATTGGCATATAAAATTCCGTTGATAAAACTTAATGTAAATGCTCTTGAAACAAAAGGAATATCTCCTGTTCCTGTTGTTCTATGATAATCCACATACCATAAATCGTATCCAGAAACAACTTCCTCTAATGTTGGTTGATATTCCACAAAACCATCATTATAAACTGTTGTACAAGAACTTAAGATTGTTCCTGTAATTATAATCGTAAAAAGTAGTTTTAAGGCTTTCATAAGCGTTTGTTTTAATGGTTATGCTTATAAATAATCAAATTGTGTGCCATAAAAAAATCCACTCTAAAAAGAATGGATTAACTATTTGATTTACTATTGTTTAGATGATGGATTATAAAATATCATTTTCCCTTTTTTAATAGATTTTATTTTGAAGTATTTTGTTTTATCTTTTATTTTATAGCTGATAATCGCCTCATTTTGTTTCAATTCAAAAGGTAGTTTTTTGATTTCTGGAAACTGATTATTTATTTCTTTTGTGCTATTATCATCTAAAATAATATCTGGTTTAACTTTTGATGAAAAATTAGCAGAAATCATTTTCTTGTCTTTTACTTTACTCATTATAAGTTTTTCTGCTCTTTTAAAAAAGTAAATGCTATCAAATTTCACCACATATTTAGAAGTATAAGCAATGTTTACAGTCATTCCTTTTTTAGCTGACGTTTCTCCAGACCAGTTATTATACACAGCAGATGTTATTACAAATGGTGGATTTTGTTCAAATTGTGTAGTTGCACATTTTGAAAATACTACAACCATTAATAAGGTTGCAAAAATTTTGAGTGTTTTCATAATTGATTATTTCTTAAACCAATTTCAATTGTTATGCCAAGATATAAAAAAAGAGCTTACCAAAAATTGATAAGCTCTTTTCTGTATTATAAAATATTTTCTGAAAAATATTTAAAATTCTTAATTTTTTAATGCTTCTGCTCTTTGTAAAATTTGACTTCGCAAAAGCTCCGTCTAATTTTTCAATGCTTCTGCACCACCAACAATTTCAAGTATTTCGTTGGTAATTGCAGCTTGTCTTGCTTTGTTATACGTTAACAATAAATCGTCACGTAAATCTTTTGCATTATCAGTTGCTTTATGCATTGCAGTCATTCTTGCACCATGTTCAGAAGCAAAACTATCTCTAAGTGCTTTGTACAATTGTGTTTTTAAAGACTTTGGAATTAATGCTAATACAATTTCTTCTTTAGTTGGCTCAAAAATATAATCAGAGTTTGCATTTACATCTCCACCTTCAATAGGTTTTATTGGCAAAAACTGTTCTACTTGTGGTAATTGAGTCGCAGCATTTTTAAATTGATTGTATACCAATTCAATTTTATCATAACTTCCAGAAACATATAAATCCATTAAATGTTCTGCTATTTCTGCAACATTATCAAAAGTTAAATCGTCGTAAATATCATTTCTGTTTTCAATAACTTTACGAGTTTTAGATAAAACATCGCCACCTTTTTTACCAATTGCGAATAAATCTACTTGTTTACCAGCATATTTTTCTGCAATTGTTCTTGTAACAGTTTTAGTTATTGATGAGTTAAAACCACCACACAAACCTCTGTTAGAAGTTATAACAACTAACAATACTTTATTTACTTCTCTTTGTGCAGAATAATCTCCACCAGAATCGCTATCTAAAGTTGCACTTAAATTTTGTAATAATTCTGTTAATTTAGATGAATAAGGACGCATTGCAACAATTGCATCTTGTGCCTTTTTCAACTTTGCAGCAGAAACCATCTTCATTGCAGAAGTAATCTGCATTGTAGATTTAATTGAGGTAATTCTGTTACGTATTTCTTTTAAATTTGCCATATTTAAGTAATTAGTTGTTAGTAATTAGTTATTAGTTATGGATTTAAAATCCACAGGCTAAAACCTAACTTCTAATTAAAATGCTTAGAAATTTCTGCTGCTGCTGCTGTTAATGTAGCAGTAACTTCGTCTGTTAATTTACCAGACTTTAAAATATCTAAAGTATCTCTATGCTTTGTATTTAAATAATCGATGTAATCTCTTTCAAATTTTCTAACTTGATTTACAGGCACATCTTTTAACAAGTTTTTAGAACCTGCATAAATAATTGCAATTTGATCTTCTACTGTAAAAGGATCGTTCTGTGCTTGCTTTAAGATTTCAACGTTTCTTTGTCCTTTAGAAATTACATTCATTGTTGCTGCATCTAAATCAGAACCAAACTTTGCGAATGCTTCTAATTCTCTGTATTGAGCTTGATCTAATTTTAAAGTACCAGATACTTTTTTCATCGATTTAATCTGTGCATTACCACCAACTCTAGATACAGAAATACCTACGTTAATTGCTGGTCTAACTCCTGAGTTAAATAAATCTCCATCTAAGAAAATTTGTCCATCAGTAATCGAAATTACGTTTGTAGGAATATATGCTGATACATCTCCAGCTTGAGTTTCAATAATTGGTAATGCAGTTAAAGAACCTCCACCTTTTACAATTCCTTTTAAAGAATCTGGTAAATCGTTCATTTCACTTGCAATCTTGTCATCATTAATAACTTTTGCAGCTCTTTCTAATAATCTTGAGTGTAAATAAAATACATCTCCTGGATATGCCTCACGCCCTGGAGGTCTTCTTAATAATAAAGAAATTTCACGGTATGCAACTGCTTGTTTTGATAAATCATCAAAAACGATTAATGCAGGCCTTCCTGAATCTCTAAAATACTCTCCAATTGCAGCTCCAGCAAATGGTGCATAAACTTGCATTGCTGCAGGATCTGATGCATTTGCTGCAACAATAGTAGTATAAGCTAAAGCTCCTTTGTCTTCTAACATGTTTGCAATTGCTGCAACTGTAGAAGCTTTTTGACCAATAGCCACATATATACAATATACTGGCTCACCAGCATCGTAAAATTCTTTCTGATTTAAAATAGTATCTAAAGCAACAGTAGATTTACCAGTTTGTCTATCTCCAATAATCAACTCACGCTGACCTCTACCTACAGGAATCATAGCATCAATAGCTTTAATACCCGTTTGTAATGGTTCTGTAACTGGCTCTCTAAAAATAACTCCAGGAGCTCTTCTTTCTAATGGCATTTCGTACGTAGTTCCTTCAATAGGACCTTTTCCATCTATAGGACTTCCTAAAGTATCTACTACTCTACCAACAATACCTTCACCTGCTCTTAAAGAAGCAATACGTTCTGTTCTTTTTACAGTAGAACCTTCTCTAACAGAAGTAGAAGCACCTAATAATACAACACCTGCATTATCTTCTTCCAAGTTTAAAACAATACCTTCTAATCCGTTTTCGAATTCTACTAACTCACCATATTGTACGTTAGACAAACCGTAAACACGAGCAATACCATCACCCACTTGTAGCACAGTTCCTACTTCACTCAATGAAGCCTGAGCTTCAAAATTAGTTAGTTGTTCTTTTAAAATTGCTGATACTTCAGCTGGTTTAATACTTGCCATTTATTTTGATATTAGATATTAAATATAAAAAGTTAAAGCCTCTAAATCGATTACCTTTTATATAAAACTTTTAAACTTTACTTATAGTTTTGAAATATAATGACTATTGTCAAATTCCTTTTTTAATTCATTTAAATGGTTAGAAATACTTGCATCATATTGCACATCTCCAACACGTAAAATAAAACCTCCTAATATTGCAGGATTTACTTCATTTTCTAAATTAGCTTTTTCACCTGTTAAAGCTAAAATCTTCGCTAAAACTTGCGCTTCTATTTCTGGTGAAATAGGCACAGCAGTTATAACTTTAGCTACTTGTGTATGCTTAAAATAATCATAAATTAGTGTATATTGTTTTGCAATAGACCCTAACATTGGGATTCTTTTATTTTCTTGCAGTAAATTAAATAAACCTAAAGTAATGTTATTAACTTGACTAGAAAATACAGCTTTTAAGACATTCATCTTATCACCAGATTTTATAATAGGACTATTTAAAGCGATTGCTAATTCTTGATTTTCTTTTATTGTTGAAGCAATTAACTGCATATCTAAATTAACAGCAGATTCATCTTTAGAATCTTTTGCAAGATCTAAAATTGCTTTAGCGTAACGTAATGCTGCTCTTGCGTCTTTCATAAAATTTAGTTTAAAGTAACTTCTTTTAAGATTCCTTCAACTAAAGCAAGTTGATCTTCCTTATTAGATAATTCTTTTTTAATTACAGATTCTGCAATACCAATAGACAATTCTGCAACATTCTTTTTTAATTCTGCTAACGCAGATTGCTTTTCTTGTTGAATAGAAGCTTGCGCTTTTTCGATTAAAGCACTTGTTACTTCTTTAGCCTCTTCTTTAGCAGTCGCAATCATTTTATCGCTAATTTCTCTAGCTTCTTTCATCATCGCTTCTCTTTCTGCTCTTGCTTCTTTTACCAATTTTGCATTATCTGCTTGTAAATTTTGCATTTCTTTACGTGCATTTTCTGCAGCTGCTAAAGCATCTTCGATACCAGATTCTCTTTCATCTAAAGACTTTAAAATTGGTTTCCAAGCAAATTTTGCCATCAAAAATAATAAAATTATTAAGATAACAATTTGCATAAAAAACAAACCTGGTGAAAAATCGTTTAATAAAGTTTCCATTCTATGAACTAATTATTTATTTATTTTGTTTAATTAGAAAAACACATTTCAGCTTTTCTGGATAATTTTGTTCTCTTAAAAAGAGAAATAAAACACATTCTACAACCAACCGTTGTAAAATGTGTTTTTGTTTTTTTAAGGAATTATTTCCCTAAGATTAATGCACCAAATGCTAATCCTTCTAATAAGGCACCAATGATGATCATCGCAGTTTGAATTTTTCCTGATGCTTCTGGTTGACGAGCAATACCTTCCATTGCTTTACCACCAATTTGACCTAATCCAATTCCACCTCCGATTACGATTAATCCTGCTCCAATTAAATTGTACATACTAACTGATTTTTATATATTAATTAAACAAATACTAATTCTCTTTTATGTTCTCCTTATTGGAGATATCAAAAACATTTTTTTTTATTTTTGATACGATTCTGACTTTCGTCAGAATTAGTTCAACTTACAAAATCTAAGATTTGGTGTCTCACTAATGATGCTCATGCTCTTCTACAGCCATTCCTATAAATAACGATGATAACATCGTAAAAATAAAGGCTTGTAAAAAAGCCACTAAAATTTCAATAACCATTATAAATAATGCCAACACTAAAGACATACTTGTAGACGCTACTGGTCCAAAAGCATCTTTCATAGTTACCATTAATGCAATTAAACTCATTACAACAAAATGCCCTGCTGTAATATTTGCAAATAAACGCACCAATAATGAAAACGGTTTAATTAAAATAAAACCTGCCAATTCTATGACTGCTAAAACTGGCCTTAATATGTAAGGAACTCCTGGCATCCATAATGTGTGTGCCCAGAAATCTTTGCTACCATTAAACATGTAAATCACCATGGTAAACAACGCTAAACATACAGTTACTGCAATTTGCCCAGTTACGTTAAACCCTAATGGAGTTAAGCCTAATAAATTTAAAATCCAAATAAAGAAAAAGACAGTTAATAAAAAGCCCATGAACTTTTTATATTTCTTCTCTCCAATATTTGGTCTTGCTATTTCGTCTCTAACATAGATTACCAAAGGCTCTAAAACTCTACTAAATCCTTTTGGTACTTGTCTTGTTTTATATTGTTTTGCCAATTTAGAAAATGCTAAAAGCATTAAAAAACCTGCAAATAAAATACCGACAACACTTTTAGTAATTGAAAAATCTAAAACTTTAGATGCGTTTGTTGCATGATGTGTTTCATCAAAAGAAACGGTTGTTGCTCCGTCTTCTAATTCATAAATTTTAGAATGTATTTTGGCGAAATTTAATCCTTTCTTTTCAACAATTACGTGACCATCATCATTATGATGAAACTCTGATGACATAAAAGTCACCAAACCTTCACTTGTCCATAAAATTACTGGTAATGGAAAACCTACATGTTTTCTTTCACCTTCATCTGAAGTATAGGAATACAGAGAAAAATCGTGAGAATCTTTTAAGTGATGTTGAATGTAAGCTTTTACTTCTTCACCAGTATTAACTCGACCATCATCATTTTGATGACCTGTTTCTTTATCTATTTCCGAAGCAAAAATTGTAGCAGAAAAAAGTGCTATTATCGCTATTGTAAGAAATTTGATTGATTTTTGTGCAATCTCCATTGTTAAAATACGCTTTCTAAATTCGGCGCAAAGGTATGTAATTATTCAAAAACACAAACCATTTTTACAAATCTTTTTTATTTAAAATTTTAGCAATGAAAATAGCTTCTGTTAATAAAAAAATAAACATGGGTAAAATTAGTGAGACTTTAGCGATTTCTGTTAAAATTACATCGTTAAAGAGTGATTTATAAAAGACTACACAAAAAAGTATAATTTTTAAAAACAGACATCCCAAATAGATAAAACCAAGTTGAGGGAATATTTTATCAACATTTGAGAGCAGTCTAAAATTAACGCATATTAACAGTGAAAAGCCAGCATGAAATAAGTAAACTTTCTTTAACGAAAAAGGTAAAATTATCTCTTTATTATCAAGATAATATTCGTGCAAAAAAAAACTCATCAAAAAAAGTGAAGAGAATATTATACCATAGAGAAATATACTCTTAATCATTTATTTTATTGGCTTGTCTTATTAATAAATATATGGATATAAAAATTGCAAGTAAGGTAATTGTTTGTGTTAAAAAGGTAGTCTGAAATTTAACATCCAACCACTCACCTAACAAAAAACCAAGGTAAATAGTTAAACCCATTTGCAACCCAGCACTAGAAAGTTGAAGGGCTTTATTAAGAGGTTTTTTTGTCTCCTTCTTTGTGGTTGTCTTTTTTTGATTTTTTTCCATCTTCTTTACCTACTTCTTTTACAATAGCTTTCATAGTACAAGAAGCATTAAAAGCTGCTCCTGGTTCTACAGATAATTTACCAACTACAACTTCTCCAGAAATGTTTGCAGATGCTTTTACCGTTAAAATTTTTTCTACGATTAATTTTCCAGAAAATGTACCTTCAATATCAGTATTTAAAGCCTCAATAGTTCCATTTACAACACCTCCAGAACCAATAATAACTCTTCCTTTGGTTTTTAAATCTCCTTCCAAAACACCATCTATTCTGTAATCTCCTTCAGAAATTATTTCTCCTTTTATAGTTGTATTTTTTGTAATTACATTTCTTTCCATTTTTCTTGGCTTCTTGTTTTTAGAAGTTTCTTCTTTTCCCTTTTTTGACATTTATTTGGTCAATTGTGTTACAATTGCTTTTGCCTTTTTACCTTCTTCTGTGTTTCCGTAATTAACAGCTACAAACTCTAAAGCCGTTTTATAAGCTTCTTTATCTTGAAATTTACCAATGGCAAATGCTTTTAAAAGTTCGAATTTTGGCATTAAATCCGCATTTGGGATTGTAGGTAAAACTTCATCAATTTTTGTAATTACCTCTTCGAATTTATCCTCTTTATATATATAGTAAATTTCTTTATACGTTTTTTCTATTTCAGTTTCTTCTATTTCTTCTTGCTCGAATTGTATATCTGGATTTAGTATAATCTGCGCAAATTTTGTTTCTGGATACTTTGTTAGGATAACATTTTTGTGTTTTTCGGTATTATCTGTATCACCTAAATTATTATAAATTTGATATAAATGCCAGTTTATTGGTAAAATTAACTCTTTATTTGGGTTTAAAGAAGCAACTCTTTCTAAACGTTGTTTTGCTAAATTTTGATTTTTAAACTGTTCTTTATAAATCAACCCTAATTCATATAAAGCTTGATTTCTGTCTGTTACCAAACTATCAATCACAACTTGTTCTGTAGGAATTGCGCTTAAATAAGTATCTAAATCGTATTTTAAATTGGTTGTGGAAACCTGCGCAGAACCTTTTACGGCTCCACCAATGGTTGCTTTTGCTGCCCACCTCCAATTATCTTCTAGCTTTCTATCTCCCCAAACTTTTTGAAACTCCGTTTTTCCAAAACTCAACGATTGGTTATTGTAAAAATACCAATTACCTTTATCTGCAACACCTAAACCATTGTTAACATTACCAAAAGCAATTTGATTTAATCTTAATTGTGCTGCATCTTCGTCTGCTTTTTTAATTTTTGCTATGTAGTTTTCAAAAAATGTTGTTTGTTCTTCTTTTGATAAAGATGCTATTTTAATAATACTATCGTTTTCAGTAACAACATCTTCAAACTTAATTAAAGAAGCCAAATTTTTATATTTTCTTTTGATGCGTCTTATTCTAATATTTAACGTATCATTTGTAACCTGCAAAACACTATCATAATAAGAACTCGCTTTTTGATAAGCATCTTGTTTAAAATAGATGTTTCCTAATTTTTCGTAAGTATATGTTTTTTGTTTATCTCCACCATTTTTGGCTCTTAACGAACTATTATAATAAGCAATTGCTTGTTTTGTACTGTCATTTTTTTCATGTAAAAAACCAACTTGGTAGTATAATTCATCTAAAAAAGGTCTGTTATCTCTATCTTTAATTAGTTTTCTCATGTCTGCAATTAACGTAACTAAAGAGGAATCTTTTTCAGTGTTTTTCGCAATTTCTATACGCGCATGAATTTTATATTTATAAGGAGCTTTCTTAAAATTTGCTAATCTTCTAAAAACCATATTAGCGGAATCTTTTTTATTTTCTGATGCATAAATTTGTCCTAAGATAAAAAGGTTTCTTGCAGATTGATATTTATCATTTAAAGTTCTTGTTGCTAAATGCAAATGTTTTTTAACTTTTTGAATGCTATCTGCTTTTGTATAAGCCATTGCTAAAGCTGTATGCCCTTTTTCTTTGGTTACATCAGGCAAATCTGCCTCTAAAGTATCTCGAATCTGTAAAAGCAGTTTTAAAGATTCTATGGCAAATTCTTCATTATCTAACCTTACGTTTGTTTTTGCTCTCCAAATTTTGGTTTCTGCAATTAAACTTGCGTTTGGGTAATTGGTAATTACATAATTAAAAGCCTCGATTGCAGGAATAAAACGTTGTGAATAATAGCGATCTTTACCCAACAATAAATAGGCTTCATCCATTTGGCTATTTCTCTCAATTCCATCAATATTCATTTTATGAAGTTGAATAGCTTTTACAGCTTTTTCTTCAGATTTTTCAAATGGAGTTGCTGCTTTGTTGTCATTATCATCATTATTACTGCCAAAACCAGCACCTGGACCATTATTAAATTTGGGCATTACAATTTTATCTTCTTCAAATGCTACAGGTTCGATTGGTAAAATTTCAAAATAATCGTCTTTATAGCCTTCATTAATGCCATCAATACCTTCTTTAAAGGCTTGTTTACCATTAAATAAAACGTTGTATTTTGTTGTTAATGCGTGGTAATTTCTACTAATAATTGTATCCTTTTTGGTGCTACAAGCATATATAGCAACAAAAAGTATAAAAATGACACCTATTTTTTGAGTGTTTTTCACACGAATAAATCTAAATTAAAAAAATGTTTTTTAAAACTAAAAACTATCATTTATAACTAATTTTTAAGCAAAATAGTATAAATAAGCGTGTAAAAATAGTAATAAAATAAGAAAATAGTATCGCTGCTTTTTTTTAATCTGAATTCTTTTCTCTTTTGATGAATTATTGAAGAACTTTAGACAGACAATTTTTTATTATATTTAGAAAGAACAGCAGGTTTTTTACGATGGATGTTTTAAAGCAAAAACTAGAATTGGTTGATTGGATTTTATCTTTAAAGAATAAAAACATTTTAAACGATATTTACGAGATAAAAAAAACAATCAACAACATTTAATTTTGATGAAGAATTCAAAAAAGGACTTACTGTAGAAGAGTTTCGGACAGAAATGAAGACACAAGTTAAAAATTATTCCTTTCAAAAATAAAAATGGTTATAGAAAATAAAAATTTATCTTCTATAACCACTTTAAAATTAGTTACTTAAAATTACAATTTAAAAACAACAAGAAGCCCTATTAAATATTGATCTTTAATCTTTTGTTGGTCGCTTATTATTTGATTATCCTTCGTAGAAAATTTATCAAAATCTGACTGCCCACTTAAATTGATACCCAAATCTATCCGTTTTGAAACTTCGAATACAAAACCTAAATTCGCCTCTAAACCAAAATTCCAGCCACCATAAATATTAGTTTGTGTGTTATTTAAAAATTGATATTTATCTTTTATAATGGTTTGTGCATACACACCAAGATTTGTTATATATCTTATTTTATTGGTTAATTTATATTCCATTGTATACAATAATGGAATTCTTATAAAAGACCTTTCATGATAAAAATTGCCAACAGAATTAAAGCCATTTCCTGTTAATTGATTATGAGCTATACCAATCGCAATTCCATCTCTTTTAGAAAATTTATAGTTGAAAAGAATTTCGCCACTATTACTATTCAAATTATAAGTTGGCTCATTGTTACTTTTTAAAATTGCAAAACCAATACCTGAAGTACCAATAATTTCAAATTTAGACTTTTTTTCTTTAATTTCCTTGTTGTTTTCTTGTGCTTGAATTACATTAAATATCAATAAAAAAACAAACAATACATAGTAATTATTTTTCATAACAGTAGTTTTAGTTGAAAAAGTAAGTACCAAAAACTATACCGAAAAATAGCTCTCTAATTCTTTTAAGGTTTCTGTAGATGTTACAATATCTTTTACCACATTTCCTTTGTCTAAAACTACAATACGCTCACAAACTTCGGTTACGTGTGTTAAATCGTGACTAGAAATTAACACTGTAACTTCTCTATTTTCCGTTAATTCTTTAATGATTGTTTTTAATCTAATTTGCGTTGTTGGATCTAAATTTGCAAAAGGCTCATCTAAAATTACCACTTGCGGATTTCCCATCATTGCTGCTACAATTCCTGCTTTTTTTTGATTTCCTTTGCTTAAATCTCTTAAAAACTTCTTTTTTCCAGTAATTTCTCCGTTAAAAAATTCATCAAACTTGCTTAAAAAAGTTTTCACATCGGCTTTGTTCATGCCTCTTAAATCGCCAATAAACTCAAAATATTCCTCTGGAGTTAAATAACCAATTAAAAAAGATTCATCAATAAAAGAACCTGTAAAAGATTTCCATGCTTCGCTTTCGTTCACTTGAATATCGTGATTTACAATAGCGCCAGTTGTAGGTCTTATTAAATCTAACAAGATATTAAAATAAGTGGTTTTGCCTGCGCCATTATTGCCTACCAAGCCAAAACTTTGTCCTGTTGGTATTGTTAAAGAATCTATATGTAATACTTCTGCTTTTCCGTATTTTTTTGAAAGTTGCGTAGTTTGTATCATTGTGTGTTTAGTTTTCTTGATTAAATGCGTGAACCATTATGTACTTGTTTGTAATGTATTTTTTTGTGATTGCTGCCATTAACTTTTTATGCAAAGCAATACCAATAAAGCCTAAAATTGCCAATGTTAAAGTTGCTATTTCAAAACTTACTAACCAATTTATCAATCCGAAAATTGCCATTGGTAAAATCATTAAAGGCAAACCTATTAACCATTGTACAGCTCCTGTTCCTTGAAAATTAAAGGCTGCTTTTTCGTCTAAATTTATCTTTTTTCTGTTAAAAGTTCCTCCATATAAAATTACGTGTGTGTTTACGCCAACATTATAAATCATAGCTGCAAAATGGACTAATAAAATTTTCCACCCAAAGTATACATAAGGAATTCCGAGAACGAAAAGTGCAACTACACTAATAGCCATAATTGTAAATTTAGATTTTAAATAACGTTCGTACTTAAAATTCTGACTCATTAGCATTTTATAGTAACTGCTGTCCCAAGCAGGAATAAATTGACCGAAATTGATTAAAAATGTTCCTGTTGAGAAAATCCCCACCAAAACATACATAAATTCCAATTTTAAATACATTGGGTTTGTGTAGAAGAATAAACCGTAAAGCAAACCAACAGCCAGCATCCAAATACTAGATTTTGTTCGTTTATTTCTCCACATTAAACGTAAATCGTTTTTTATGAAAGGCGCTAAATCTCCTAATTTCTCTGTAAATGATAAATCTGATGCGTTTACTTCTTTTGTTTTTTCTGATATTATTGCATCTAAATAAATTTCATTTCGTAATTGTCTGTAGTTTGTAACATACAAACCAATTAAAATTATTGGAAATATAAGTGCTAAAAATGGAGATTGATAAATAGCATCAAAACCTTGCCCTATAAAGCCTGGTAAATCGAACCAATTAAAATGTTGTACTAAATACCCTAAAATTAACAAGGTTACTAAGCCACTAAAAACAACATTATTTTTATTGACTAAAAAGTTGAAAAAATTGGCACATTGAATAATTAAAATCATTGAGAACAGCCAACCTAAAACACCAGCAACATCATATCCTTTTGAGATTAAAATTATTGAAAATGGAATGTAAAAAAACAACCCCATAATATTAAAGAAAGACAAAGATGATTTTGCCAAAATAAAATGAACAATTTTATTTTTTTTGATAGGTAACGTTAGCAGGGGTTTAATGTTCATTACAGGTAATTTCTGCATTAAATACCTGAAAATTAAATCGCCAACAATGGCATACATTAAAAATGAATTTGCCACAAAAAGTGGGTCTTTGTCTGGGTACATTTCTTGCAAGGCAAAATAGCCTCCAAAACCCATAAAGAGGAAAATAACAGCAAAATAAAGTCCGAAAAAACCAATTAGAATTTTTGCTCCTAAACTTTTACTAAAAGAAGCGGCTCTAAAAAATTGTTTCCATTCTAGGTTTAAAAAATGTGAAATCATATAAAGTTTAGTTTAGTTGGTTTATCCCCTTTGTCCTTTTAGGACATTTCCAAAAAAAGGAAAATTGGAGACGTTTTAGTTTATAGATTAGTATTACAAAGATGTTATTTGTTACAAATTTTTAACGAATTTATATTCTGGATAGGTTTCTTGCAACAATTCTGCTGCTTTTTGTGGAATTACGTAATTGATTATATAAAATACAATGCATAAAATTGTTAGCAGAAATGATATTAAAATAAGCCAATGAATAGCTAAACTAGAAAATTCAAATCTGATTAAATTGAAAAAATTAAATAAATTGACAAAGGCAAAACCTGTAAAACCATTTTTTGTAGAACCCATCATTTCTTCTAACAAAAAGATTTTTTCATTTTCTTTTTCCTTTTTTTGATGTTCTTTTCTTACTTTATAAATGGCAATCATTTCAAAAATGATTACTATTAAAAGTGTTCCTAAAAGCACATATTCTGAATATGGAATTCGAAGCACCAAAAAGAAACCTAAAAAAATGAAAGCAGTTGTTATAATTTTTGGCATTGTAAACCATTCTTTTGCAAAGCGAAAGAGAATCTTCCAATAACGTTTGTTCATTTGTTTTTGTTTGGCTTCCACAACATCCAAAAAGCCAAAAATGCCGAATTTTTTGAAGGATTTTTCTCTGGCGTTTTCAAATGTAATTTTTGGGTTTTCTTCCCAAATTTCTTCAATATCGTTGGCCAAATGATCTACCAATTCCGATTGCACATCATAATGATAAACATAATGTTGGCGTGTGAATTTATAGAGATTATCTATTTGGAGGTTTGTTAGTTTCATAACTCAATTAAGTTATTGTAAGTTTTTTGTGCTGATTTAATTTCTTGATATAAAAGCTTTATTATAATTACTAAAAACGGTAAAGTAAAACTCAAAATTAACGCTGTATAAGAACTTGCTAACTTTTCATAACCAAAAAATGTTTTTGGAGTAAACATAAAAAGATTATAAATACTTAGAGGTAATGAAATAAAAAGTAGCAAAGCATTAAATTTAGCTGACTTTAACATCTTAAGATTTATAAGAAAACCAATAAAAAAAATTCCAACTACAATAATCATTAAAATAGAAGTGTAATTTACGATAACTGAATTATTTCTGACAATGAATAAATAGCTAAAAAATAACAATGTATAAATTATTGTTTGTGTTTTTTTAACCTCTTCTATAAATACTTTCCTAATATCTTTTTGTGCTTTATTGTTGAAATATTTTAATTTTTCAAGATATATTTTATCAAAACCTCCGCCGTTAAAATTCTCTTTCCAACCTAATTTTTCAAATGATTGTTGTACCAATTCTTTAAACAAGTATGCTGAGTTTTCTGGTTTTAAAACGCTTTCAACATCTAAAACAATATGATTTAACATTTCTATTCTGATGTCCCAATATTTTATGCCTTCGTTTTCTAAACGATGGTCTATAAATTTAATTTGTTGTTTTGATAATTCCATTACAATAAGTGTTGTTTCATTTTTTCTGTTTTAATAATTGCTTTTTTATAAACCTGGTAACCAGAAATTGAAAAAACGATATGTAATGGAACAATAATTAATAGTATTATATTATGATATTCAATTGGAATGGTTAAAAAATCATCATTTTTCATAAGTTGAAAAAACATATTAAAAATAACAAAAGAGGATACCATATAATTCAAACCATAATCTCTATGTATAGATTTTCCTAATTTCATTCTAAATACTTTATAATATTGAAATAAAGAAAATAAAACTGGAAGAGAAAATATTATTGTATTTATAATGTAAAAAGCTCTTTTAGATACATTTTCAGAAAGTGTATAAAGTAAAAAGAAACCTATTATAAAAAGCGTTAATCTTTTAGGATTTTTAAAGAAATCGAGAAACCCTTGAAAGTAGAACTTCCTATATTGTTTACCAACATATTTCCAGCCTTCTTTATTTATATGATCAAAACCTCCTCCATTAAAATTCTCTTTCCAACCTAATTTTTCAAAAGATTGTTGTACAATTTCTTTAAATTCACATTCTGTATTTTCTGGTTTTAGATACTTTTCAACATCAGAAACTACATGGTCTAACATTTCTATTCTGATGTCCCAATATTTTATGCCTTCGTTTTCTAAACGATGGTCTATAAATTTAATTTGTTGTTTTGATAATTCCATATTATTCCAAACTAAATTTAGGGTTCACCAAATGTTGCATCGTTTTTAAAAACTCTTGCATTTCAGCTAGTTTGTTTACAGTTTCTTTGCTCCCACTTTCTGTAAGTTTGTAATATTTACGCAATCTGTTGCCCACTTTTGCAACCTCAACATCTAACAAACCATCTGCTTCTAATTTGTGCAAAGCTGGGTACAAAGCACCTTCTGTAATGTTTAGTTCGCCTTTAGTAAGCTCTTTTACTTTTTGAGTAATTTCATAGCCATACATTTTATCATTTGCTTCTAATAATTTTAATATGATGGTTTGTAAAGAACCTTTGTATAATTTTTGTGTTCCCATTTTTATGCTGATTTTCTGTTTTATGTATCTTTGTTTTTATAAAAAGTAATCACTTTAATTTACTAAAAGATTGCTTCGTTCGTCGCAAAGACAGATTCACATATCAAATATACATCATTTTCTTATGTATAAGAATATTATGTATAAAAAAATTTCTAAAAAAAATCCGAAAATGTAAATTTTCGGATTTTAATTGTTTGTAATTTTTAAGAATTTTTCGCTTTAAAAAAACAGATTGCTTTGTACCTCGCAAAGACGAGTATTTAAAGAGTATGAGTTTTCCCCTTTGGGGAACTAAAGGGGCTTTACTTTTAAAACTTCAGCAATAATACGTTCTAATTCTGCTTTTGGTAACGCTCCATTTGCCATTTGTGGTTGGCCTTCTGCTGGGCAAAACAACATAGATGGAATGCTTCTAATTCCAAATGCTGCAGCTAATTCCTGTTCTGCTTCTGTGTCGATTTTATAAATATCTATTTTGTCTTTGTATTCTTCTGAAAGCACTTCTAAAACTGGCGCTAATGCTTTACATGGGCCACACCAATCTGCATAAAAATCGATTAATGCTGGTTTATTTCCCTCAAATTTCCAGTCTTTATTTTTTTCAAAATTGAATACTTTTTCTAAAAATGTTTCTTTTGTTAAGTTTTCTGTCATTTTGTTTGTTTTTGCTTACTAAGGTTGAGATTTACAATTCTCTAAGTCTCAACAATAAATTAAGTTCCTTATTTTAATTTCTGCAAAATTAGTCGTTTTTATGATTGATGCCTTACAGATGCTTTTTTAAATGCAGGGAACCACTATTTTAAAAAATAAAAAGCATTAAAGAAAATATCTTTAATGCTTTTTAAGTGGTCCCACATGGACTTAAAAATACGGTTTTTTTACTTTTTTAAAATTGATTAAAAACGACATAAACCCTTACTGTAATTGAATAAAAGTAAAAGTTAGTAAAACTTAGAAAAACTTTATCAAACTAAATACCGACACAAATACCGACACAAAAAAAATTATGTATATCTTTGAAATGGTTAAAAATCATTTCTTATGGCATCAGTCAAATTTCTATTGCGAAATAAAAACGCAATAAAACCAGCAACTATTTATTATGATATTCATTTGTCTGCAAAAGACAGATTAAGAGGAGCTACAAAATCTAAAATACTACCTAAATTTTGGGACGAAAGAAACCAAAAAGTAAGAAATGTAGCATCTGCATCCAACATAAAAGATAGTATTAACAGTAAACTCTCAGAATTAGATTCTTTCGTTTTTGAAAAAATAAACAATTATAAAACCTATAGTATTCCAATAGTTACTAAATTTTTGAAAGAAGATCTGGATATATTTTTTGGAAAGAAGATTGTTGTAATTGAAAAGGAACTTACATTTTATACTTTTATAGAGAAATTTATTGAGCAGTCTAAAGACAGAATTATTGAAACCACAGGAGCAAAAATATCTGATAGAACTATACATGATTATGGAAGAGTTTTAGACTTGATAAAATCTTTTGAAAAAGAAAATAATTATGAAATTACATTTGAAACTATTACTCTAGATTTTTACTATGCTTTTGTTAACTACTTAGAGGAACTAGATTTTTCAATAAACACTATTGGCAAGTTTATAAAAGTTTTAAAAATGTTCATGAACAGAGCAACCGAAGAAGGTTTGAATACCAATTTAAGTTTCAGAAACAAGCGTTTTATGAAACCTACAGGAACTTCTGAACAAATCTATTTAAATATCGAAGAACTCAACAAAATAATTGCTTTAAATCTTAAAAACGAACCAATATTAGACAATGCTAGAGATTTATTTATTATTGGTGCTTTTACAGGGTTAAGAGTTTCAGATTTTAATGGATTGACTAAAGAAAATATTTCTACACATCAAGGTAAAAGAATTTTTAAAGTTATAGTTAAGAAAACTGGCAAATATTTACCTATTCCTTTACATCCAGAAGTAGAAAAAATCCTAGCTAAAAATGGTGGACATCCCCCTAAGAAAATGTACGCTCAAAAAATTAATGATTCTTTAAGTAAAATTGGGTTTAAAGCTAAAATAAAAGAGAATATCACAATAAGTGCAATAAAAGGAGGTAAGAAAATAACTAAGAATCTACCAAAATACGATTTGATTAAAAACCACACTTCTAGACGAAGTTTTTGCACCAACGCATACCTTGCAGGAATGCCAGAGATTGATATTATGGCGATTAGTGGACATACTTCATTGAAAACCTTTAGAAATTATATAAAAATTACAGATGATGAACGGGCTGTAAAAATTGCAGAAAATCCTTTTTTCAATCTAAAATAATCCAATAAATTAATATAAAAATATGACAGAAGAAAAGATAGAGAAATTTCATTCAGAATATTGCAATATTATTGATTATAATGAATATATAAAAATGCCTTTAACTGAAAGACCTAAATTCTTAGAAAAAAAAGGAATATATACTAAATTCCATAATATGAAGGAAAAAAATTATTTTTCTCATGCCATAAATAAAAACCTTAACCTATATTTTGGGCTAAATGGATACGATCATGATTACATTTATCGAGTAAAAGAAAATATTATATGCGCACATTATAATTATTTAGAACAAGAAATTAAAACCTACGAAAATAACGCCTTAAAAAATTTAGAATTTCAACTAAATTTATTTAGAAGTGTCCAAGAAAAAAAAGACTTTTTAAGCTCAAATAAAAATAAGAATATAAAAAAAATAAATAAAAAATGGCAATTTCAATTTTTTTGCGGTAAAAAAAGTGATCATTACACGAACTGGAAAGATTATATAATTAGGCAAAAAGATTTTACATCATCTCTATTTAAAATTTTTTGTGGATTTATAACTCTGCCTTTAAGCGATAAAATGATGCAAGAATGGAAAAAAATAGCAGAAGTCAAAGCTGAATTAAATTTTTGTGAAAGAGAGCTTGAAAAATTATCACATTTAAACAAAGTCATTAAAAATAAAACAGATGTATTAACTTCAAACGAAAGGTTAATTCTTTTTGAGAAAATAAGATGCATAGATATTGAGGTTTGGGAAAATTTAGATAATGCTAAAAAAGCACGATTAATTAGTAAAATAACAGGCTATAATGATGAAAACATCAGAAAAAATATTCCCAATTTGGATAAATCAGAAGATAAATTGACTATTCAATTTAAAAAGGATATTTTAAAAGCTGAACTTATACTTAAATCGATATTGGGGTAATTCAAGTGGTAACCACAACACCAAAACATAGAAGAACTTAATGCAAATTTGTCCCATAATTAAACACACAAAATTATGGCAATGCAAAAAATTACACAAGTACACCACACCAATCAGGAGGAACTGACCGAAAGTATTTCAAAAGCTGTTGAAAAAATATTTGAAAACTTTAAAGAGCATTTTCAACCAAAAAAACCAACTATTTGGATAAGCAGAAAAGAAGCAGGGCAAATACTATCAATTTCGCTAACATCAATAGATATATGGACAAAGAAAGGCATCCTCATAGCGTATAGAATTGGAAACAAAAAAAGATTTAAACGCAATGAAGTAGAAGCTGCATTAACTAAAATTGAAAATTAGTTATGGGCAAAACACAAAAAAAGGGCACTACAAGTAGCACCCAAGATTCGGTTAAAAATCAAACGCAAGATAGTAAAATAGATGTAAATATTGAAGCTGGTTTTAGTTTAAATAATCAAAAAGAAAATAAGACTGGCAATACCATTTTTCATATTACAGAAGATTATCTATCTGAAAACTACGATTTTCGTTTTAATGAAATTACCATTGATATTGAACTCTCAAATAAAAATGAAAACAAATGGAAAACACTAAATGAACACGCTTTATTTGTAGAACTAAAGAAAAAAGGGATTAACATTCCTATGAACTCCTTGATTTCAATTTTAAAGTCAGATTTTCCTGAAAAATTTAATCCTATAAGAGATTACTTCAGCAATTTACCAAAATGGGATGGTAAAACAGATTACATCAGCGAGTTTCTAAATTACATTCAGCTTGCAGACGAAAACGAAAGGGAAGTATTTAATCATTCTTTCAAAAAATGGATTGTTAGAACTGTAAAATGCGCAACTATTCCTGCATATTTTAACAAACAGGCTTTTATTTTAAGTGATGATGGAAACGCACAAAATATTGGGAAAAGTTCTTGGTGTCGCTATTTGTGTCCTCCAGAATTATCAAAATTTATTGCTGAAGATATTAGTAATGACAAAGATGCTCGAATATTATTATGTAAAAACTTCTTGATTAATTTAGATGAATTAGCTGTCTTATCCAAAAGAGAAATAAATCATTTAAAAGCTTTTTTCTCTAAAGAACAAATAAACGAAAGACTGCCTTATGACAAGAAAAACTCAATCATTGATAGAGTTGCTTCATTTATAGGCTCTACTAATAAAAGCACTTTTTTACAAGATGAAACAGGCTCTGTAAGATGGATCGTCTTTTCTGTTAGAAACGTTGATTGGAATTACAAAACAGATTTTAACATCGATAATCTTTGGATACAAGCGCATGCATTATCAAAAGATAAAAATTTTAATGAAGTTTTCAATCCACAAGATGTTATAGAAAATGAAAAGAGAAATGAAAAATACACAATTATGAGTCCAGAAAGAGAACTCATTAACAAATTTTTCAAAATACCTAAAAATACGACAGGAACGAATGTAACTTTCCTAACAGCAACAGAAGTTTTGGTTTCTATAAAAGCACAATCTTCTTTGCAAGGACTTCATTCTATAGGTGTTGGAAAAGCACTAAAAGCAATAGGTTTTGAAAGAGTTAAACAGGCAGGAATTTATGGTTATTTTGTAGAGAAAGTAGCTTCATCCTTTAATAATTCGTTTGAAACTTTGTCAAATTAAACTACCAAAGTTACCTTCTTATCAATAAATCTTTTAAAATAAGATATAATCAAAAAGTTTAATTAATTATTCTAGTTACCCAACCTTACCTTAAGTTACCTAATTTGTTTAAAAAAGGTAATTAACAATAAAGCTTTTTCGTTAAAATTCTTAAGCTATTATTGACTTGGGTAGGAAGGTAAATAAACATTGCAAAATGAAAAAAAAATCAATTTTAGATATTGAAATAAGTACTTTTTCAAGTTATTTAAGTACAGAACCTAAGAATGTTAATTTACTAGTTTGGTTAAATTCAAAAAAATACGCTGATGAAGTACAAAAAATAAGAAATACAAAGGATGAAAAAAAGTGCAAGGAATTAAAATCTAAACTTCCTGCAATAACTCCAAGTGGTTTATTTTCAAAAAGAAACGCTAAATCTTTACTACAACATTCTGGATTTATTCAATTTGATATTGATTGCAAAGACAATACACATATTAATAATTATTCGGTTTTAAAAAAACAGATAAGTAACATTCAAGAAGTTGCATATTGTGGATTGTCTGTATCTGGAAATGGTTATTGGGGATTAATACCCATTAGTGAACCTAAAAAACATCAGCAACACTTTGAAGCTTTATTACTTAAATTTAGAGAATTAGGGATTGAGATAGATAAAAGTTGTAAAGATGTTTCAAGACTTCGTGGGTATTCTTTTGATGATGAAGCCTATTTTAATCATTCAGCAAAAAAATTCACTCAAGTTTTGAAAACGGAGGTTAAAAAAACCTATCCAAAAAATCATTTTCCTACTAATAATTTGGAAACCACAAAAAACAAAGTGGAAAGATGCCTCAATATAATACAAGATAAAAAAATTGACATAACAGGAAACTATGAAACTTGGTTTTCTATTGGTTGTGCGATAGCAAATGAATTTGGAGAAAGTGGTAGGGAATACTTTCATCTTTTAAGTAACATCAGCGAAAAATATGAGCAATCAAGAACAGATAAAGATTATACTTATTGGTTGAAAAAAAAACATTCTTTTAGCATTGCAACTTTTTTTCACTATTGTAAATTAAACAATATTATCGCCTAAAATCAAAATTAGTTGCAACGACTTTGCAACGGTTTTGCAACAGTCAATAATTATTATCAAAAACTCTTAACCCTTAATTATCAGTGAATTTCGCTCTTCAAAAAAGAAAATCAACAACTTTGCAACAATATAGAAACGAGTTTGCAACGACTTTGCAACAAAAAATAAACAATAAAACAACGGATATAAAAACTTTTATAGGTTAGGAAATGGTATATAGTCAAAACAAAATTTAATCTCGTCAGATAAAAAAGTATAATGCTAATTAAAAAGTTAAATGAAAAATTATTTTAATAGCTCTAAAAACAAAATAATTATGGAACTACAATTTTATAATATGAATTAACATCATACATCAAAATAAAAAAAATGCAATACCATTGCAAGACTATTGCAATAACCTAAAACCATTTTAGATACTCCATAAACCCAATAAAATCAACAGATTTTAATATAACGATACATTAGCAATGACTATTGCAATAGCTATTGCAATAGTTAACCTCTTGGAAAATTTAACATAAAAGCATAAAGAATTCACATTTATTGAGTAAAATAATAGAAATAAGGAACATATTCACAACTATTAAAGGGACGTGAAGTAACACTAACAACGCTCATTTCATCATGCTAAAATGATTTAATTAACTAGCTTGTTCACCATATAAACGCTCTTGGAAACCAATAAAAGTATTTCTTATTGACCTAATGTCACCTAATTCTCTTTTAGCGTCTACAATAGCATTATATTTTAGCTCTAATAGATTAGGTAATTTAGCATCATCTAATTCAGCAACACCATCTCTAACATATTGATCTAAAACAAAGTTTAAGAACTCTTGTTGCTTTGGGTTGTAATCATCCATTTGTACTTTAGCTCTGTTTGCTCTTTCTAATCTTGGAACTAATTCTTTGTGATAAGCAACATAACTTAAAACATCAAAAAGATCGCTATCTTCTCCATGAATTAAACTGGTTAAATCTTCTAACTGAGCGTTTGTATATCCTTTTTCACTTAATTCTGTTAATAATTTTTTACGAGTACTTGGTACGCTCCAAAGTTCTCTTAACTGGTTTTCATCAGTAAAAAATGATGGTAAATCTCCAAATAACTGCTCAACAAATTCTCTTGAAGAAATTGGTTTACCTGATGGACTCCAAAAGGAAGTTCTTACCATAGAATCAATTTCTCTTTCTTTATTATCAGAAAGTTTTACTCTAATCATTGCTCTTGGTGGTGTTTCACAAACACAGGGTATATTATCACATTCAGCACAAGCTTCTTCTGGTGGTCTTTCACAAATACAAGATGCTTCTCCACAAACATTACAAACTCTAATTCGTCCACCACCTTCTCCATCATCAGGAATTTCTGGAGGTAATGGCTCTCCATCCCATTCTGGGTCTTGAAAATGGTCGTGAGCTCTTACAAAATCGAAAACTGTGAAATAATTTTTACCATCAAAAAGACGTGTTCCTCTTCCAATAATCTGTTTAAACTCTACCATAGAATTTACAGGTCTTAACAATACGATATTTCTTATTTCTAACGCATCTACTCCAGTACTTAATTTTTGTGAAGTGGTTAATATTGTTGGGATACTCTTTTCGTTATCCTGAAAATCTCTTAAGTGTTGTTCACCAATTTTTTTATCATCAGCAGTTACTCTGTGGCAATAATTAGTATTTGTACTAGTTGAATGTTGATTAATTAAATCTCGTATTAAAGCTGCATGTGCTTGAGTAGCACAAAAGACCAATGTCTTTTGTTTCTGATTGATGAGCTCTAAAAACTTTTTAACCCTATATTTTTCTACTTGTTGAATGATAATTTTTCTCCCATAATCTTTGTACGTAAAAGTATCACCAATATCTGCTTCACCATTTAGAATAACATCATCTTTTGTAACTGTGTATTCATCATAATTGGTTTGTATTTCTTTTACTTTAAAAGGTGTTAAGAAACCATCATTAATACCATCTTTTAACTTATAACTATAAATAGCTTCTCCAAAATATTTATAAGTATTTTTATTTACGTCTCTAAGTGGTGTAGCTGTTAAACCTAATTGTACAGCAGGAGAAAAATACTCCATAATAGCACGCCAAGAACTTTCATCTCTTGCGCCACCTCTATGGCATTCATCTATAATTATTAAATCGAAAAAATCTTCTGGATATTGACCAAAATTAAAATTTTTAGCATCATACACTATTGATTTTTCTGCTGCATGTAACAATGTATTTTCTTCTTCATCTTCATTTTCTTCTTCATTTTTAGCATTAGTCATAAATGTTTGAAAAATGGTAAAAAAGATGCTTCCGTTTTTTGTTACTTTTCCTTTCTTTTTAATTTCTGATGGTTTAATTCTTACTTTAATATTTTCATCAATCACATCAAAAGCTCCAAAGGAGTTAAAGGCTTGGTCTGCTAAAATATTTCTATCTGCAAGAAATAAAATACGTGGTGCTCTGCTTCCATCTCTTTGTAAATTCCATTTTGCATGAAACAATTTCCAAGCAATTTGAAAAGCAATGGCTGTTTTCCCTGTTCCTGTTGCTAAAGTTAATAGCAATCTGTCTTTTTTTTCTGAAATAGCTTCTAAAACCTTTGCTATCGCATTTTCTTGGTAATATCTTGGTTGCCAAGTTCCTCCTCTATCTTCAAAAGGAACTGCGAACAAACGTTCTTTCCAATTGGCAATTTCTACTTTGTATTCTTCCTTAGGTGTTGGGTAAGTCATTTCCCAAAGTTCGTCAGGTGTTGGGTATTTAGAAACTTCGCCTTCTGTAGCTTCATCCATATCCATTCCATAAATACGCAAACCATTGGTAGCATAAGTATAACGAATATTTAAACGCTCTGCGTAATCTTTAGCTTGACCAACTCCGTCAGTATAATAATTGTCTCTTTTTTTAGCTTCTATTACACCTATTCTCCTGTTTTTGTACTGAAGTATATAATCAGCTTTAAGTGGTTGGGCTCTTCTATTTTGACCAATTAAACGACCTTGAGTTATAGGAAACTCTTTCCAAACTTTACTACCTTCAACTTCTCCCCAACCTAAAGCACGCAAAGCAGGTTCAATTAAATCGTATTTAGTTTGTTCTTCGTTCATAGGGTTTAAATTACATTATAATCTTATAATTGGTTCTATTAACCATTTTCATGATGCCTGCATGCTCAAATAATTTCCCTACAGAATGAACATTACAAGGTTTT
>Ga0115565_10000507_pt1 | contig 33730 bp, 34 predicted proteins | sample COGITO_mtgs_1105_FD_87199 | JGI IMG/M metagenome (GOLD analysis project Ga0115565, IMG submission 87199) | Pelagic marine microbial communities from North Sea - COGITO_mtgs_110530 | ecosystem: Environmental > Aquatic > Marine > Epipelagic | place: Germany:Helgoland, sampling site Kabeltonne... | reverse complement strand
ATGGATTACTAACTACAAATCTGTTTTTCCTAAATTTTTATCAGCGCTACAAATTGTATTTTCAATTATTTCATTAGTTGTAATTGGTTTGGTTTCATTTGGGTTTATTTCTTTTAATTATATTGTGATTTGGTTTTTTATTGGGCTTTTTGTTACAGGTAGATTTTTAAAAAAGACATATAATTTATATGCAGAAACTGATACTATTAGAGATACTTTTAAGCAATATCATCAATTATTAAATGAAATTGAAACTGAAAATTTTACGTCTAAAAATTTAGTTGAGCATCAAAAAATAATACAATCAGAAAATAAAAAAGCCTCTGTTATTTTTAAAGAATTTTCCAAAATTTTAGATGCTTTTGATCAACGAAGTAATATTATTATTTCGGTTTTAGGAAATGGTTTATTTCTTTTAGAAATTTACAACGCACGTAAAGTCGAAAAATGGATTGAAAAATACAAAAATACAGTACAAAAATGGTTTGAAGTAGTTGCTTATTTTGATGCTCAAAACTCAATGGCAAATTTTAAATTTAATCATCCAAACTTTATTTTTCCAACAATATCCAAAAATAAAGAAATTATAAAATCGACCAATTTAGGGCATCCTTTATTAAAAGTTGATAGAAGAGTCGATAATGATTTTATAATTGATGATGCGCAGTTTTTTATTGTAACTGGAGCAAATATGGCTGGTAAAAGTACGTTTTTAAGAACAGTTTCTCTGTCGATTGTTATGGCAAATTGTGGATTGCCAGTTTGTGCCGAAAGTTTTACATATTCACCGATAAAACTAATTACAAGTATGCGAACTACAGATTCTTTGAGTGAGGATGAGTCGTATTTTTATTCTGAACTAAAGCGTTTAAAGTTTATTGTTGATCAAATAGATTTGACTAATTCTGGAGAAAAATATTTTATCATTTTAGATGAAATTTTAAAAGGAACCAATAGTAAAGACAAAGCTATTGGCTCTAAAAAGTTTGTGGAAAAACTCACAAAATCAAAATCCACAGGAATAATTGCAACACATGATGTTAGTTTGTGCGAATTAGAAAATGAATTTTCAGGCATTAAAAACTATTATTTTGATGCTGAAATAAACAACAGCGAACTACATTTTGATTACACCTTAAAAAAAGGAATTTGTAAAAACATGAATGCCTCTTTTTTATTGAAGAAAATGGAGATTGTTTAGAGTTGTCGTAAAGAAAAAGTTCCTAACTATTCGTATATTTTGAATGGTTAGGAACTTTTTTATAACGAATTATTGTAGTATTATTTCTTAATTAAATTACGCAGGTAACATCCATTTGAACTGAAATTGTGTATCAGGAACTTTAATCCTTTCTGTAATTCTGTACATTCTTTCTGGCAGTTTCATTAAATAATCTCTTGCTTTTTCAGCTTCTGGTGTAAGGTTTGTAATTTTATCAATTTCCCAAGTTTCTGTCAATTTCTTTAAAATATCTACATAATCAAAACCTGTGTAAACACCAATTCTTTGTGCTACTGTAGAAAAGTCGTCAAACAAACTCCCTTTTTCTCCAAAAGACTCTCTTAGATGCATTGCTGGCATCACAATTTTATGTTTCATCATGTGTTGAAAAGCTAGCATCATTTCACTGCCATCAATCTTAAAAATTTCTTTTACAAAATGAGCATACGCTTGGTGATGACGCATTTCATCTCCTGCAATAATTTTAGACATTTTAGCCAATGCTTTGTGTCCTTTTTTACGAGCTATTTTTGCTACGTTATTATGAGAAATGTAGGTTGCCAATTCTTGAAAACTTGTATATACAAAGTTTTTATATGGATCTGTTGAGGTACCAATATCAAAACCATCTGCAATTAAATGTTGTGTAGAAATTTCTACTTCACGCATATTTACTCTCCCAGATAAATATAAATATTTGTTTAAAACATCTCCATGTCTGTTTTCTTCGGCTGTCCAGGTTCTAACCCATTTTGCCCAACTATTATCTGGATCTTGGCAAACACCATCTAGATCTAACAACCAAGATTCGTAGGTTGGTAAAGCTTCTTCTGTGATAGTATCACCAACTAAAACCACCCAAAAATCATCATGTAGTTCTTTAGAAAGTTCTCTAATTTCTTCGACTTCTGTAATAAATGAATCTTTTTGAGAATTAGGCAAAAAATCGGTTGGTTGCCATATTTTTTCTGCAGGAATTAAATAGGTATCCATAAAGTGCTGCATCTTTTTCTCTAAAGTTAGCATTACTTCTTTTCTTACATTTTTTATAGACATAATTTTTTATTTTATATGTTCTTTAATAACTGTTTCTGTTTTTGCTAATAACTCAACAAAAGGCATTGAATCTATCTTTATAGGTTTATGTGTGGTAATTGTAATTGGGCTACCTATACCTAATGGAAATTTACCATATTTAAATACCTTCCAAGAATTATTAATTGTTAAAGGTACAACATACCCATCTTGGTTGAATTTATTTATTATTTTTAATCCATTTGCTGCAAATTGTTTTGGTTCTCCTGTTCTGCTTCTAGTTCCTTCAGGAAAAATTGCGGCTCCCCATTTATTTTTGTTTATTCTTTTGGAAAACTCTATCAACTCCCCTATTGCCTGTTTTGGATCTTTTCTGTTGATAAGTGCTGCACCACCTTTTTTTAAATTATAAGAAATACTTGGTATTCCTTTGCCTAATTCTATTTTTGATACAAATTTTGGATTGTGCTTTCTAAAATACCAACCAATTGGAGGAATATCAAAAGTAGCTTGGTGATTGGATACAAATATTAACGAGCAGTTTTCTGGTAATTTATGTTCGTTTTTTAATTTTACAGTTACACCAATAAGCAACATAGATCTCATTAAGCATAAATTTAAAAGTGCTACCACTTTTGCATGTCCTTTATGACCAAATAAATTAAATGCCAACCATTGAAATGGATGAAAAATAACCAATAGCAATACGAATACAAATATAAATATTGGTGAAAGTAAATAGCTTATTATCTTCATATTTTAGAACCAATTACTCCAAGGAATTCTTGACAAAATAACCAACAATCCTAGGCCATAAAATATTGCAAACATTTTAAACTTTGCAGTATCTGTTGTTTTCTTTTTATGTTTAGACCATCCTATAGTAATTAAAATGATAGCAATAATCATCATTAAAGGATGCTCTAAAGCCATTAGCCTAACTTCTTTGGTTTTCATCACAGTTGAAGCATCTGTGGTTAATAACTCGAACCAAGGAGACATAAAATACCAAACAATACCTATTAGTAATTGAATATGTGTTGCTATTAACGCAAATAAGCCAATTCGTAAATCTTTGTCTGTAAATTGTTTCTTTTGTGTGAAACCAATTATTGCATTCACAACTGCAAAAATTAAGATTAAAAGGACTAAATATGCCCAATATGAGTGTACTTCTTTCATAATATTGATTGAGTTTTTGCTTTAAACAAAGTTACTAATTTTTATGTATAAAAAAACCACTGTTTCTGGAGTTTCAGAAACAGTGGTCTTAAATTTTATATTAATTTATATTACTGAAGAATATAATCTGATCCTTCTAAAATAACATTTGTAGTTATTGTGCCACGAGATCCATCAAAGAACGCGTATGTAACTGCAAACTTTTGTCCTTGTTCAGCATTTGGAAAGTTTGCTTTTAGAACTACATTAAGTTTAACAAGACGAGCTTCTATCGATTCTTCAGGACTTCCTGGTCTTAAATCAAAATTATTAAATTGTCCATTTCCAATTAAAGCATAATCTACACTTGTTAATGTATATTTAATGGTATTATCTGGCTCCCAAGCAGTTCCATTGTGCCCAAATTGTAACGAAGTATTTATAACTGTCGGAATTGGATTCCAAACAGTACCATCATATACAAAATTGGTATTTCTTGTTGAAACACTTCCGCTGAAAAAATCATATTGAACTGCAACAAAATCTTCAGCACCTGCAAAAGGATATAGTTGTTTTAAATAAATAGCAATTTTACGTTCTGCTTCATCAACATTTCCACTAAAGTTTCTAAAACGACTACTACCTCCTAATAACTCATATTCTTCTGGAGTAAAGGTTATTGGTACATTCCACTCATCAGTAAGTGTAAATCTCATAGTGTTATCTACCAAAGCAAATTCATAAATTGCATATATTTTAACATCAAAAATATTATAATTAGTTCCATCGAATTGAAGAATCATCGTTAAAACAGGTCTAGAATCACCACCAGCAAAAGTATCATAAGTAATTACGTAAAATTCTCCTGCAACTGCATCTGGATAATTGTTTAATAAAATCGTTTCAATTTTTTCTCTTCTAACCTCCACATCTGCTTCAGGACTTGTGTCTCTAATATCAAAATTATTAAAAGTTCCGTTTCCGATTAAAGCATAATCGTCATTGTCTAATGTATAAGTTGTTGTTTTAGCTGGGTCAGTAGGGTTTTCTTCTAAATGCACTAACATTTCTAAATTACTTGAAGAACCATCAAAAACTTCATAAGTAACATTAAACTTTGTACCAAATTCTGCATCTGGGAAATTGTTTAATAAAATAGTTTGAATTTTAGATCTTCTTACTTCTAAATCTTCTTCTGCTCTACCAGCTCTAATATCAAAATTATCAAAGCGTCCATTACCAACTAAATCATAATCTTCATCAGTTAATGTATAACTTTCTAAAGTTGGCTCTGTTTTGTAAGTTAAATCTATAACTGTCCCTTGTACTTCACTTGGAAATCTTAAATCAAAGAAAGCATTAAAATCATCATTATCATTTAAACTTGTTAATTCTAAAGCAGCATAATCTTCATCTGTTACTGTATAACTTTCAAATTTAATTGGACTAAATAATTTATAAGTAATTAATGCTGATGATGCTTGACTGATACTACCATCGATATTGTAGCTTACTCCTAAAGCAGGATATTTATTAGCTAAAAAATCTGGAAGTAAAGTTCTTGCATCTTCATTACTACTAAAATTAGGAAAAGCTAAATCCAATTCTGTTGTATAATCTGCATCTACTAATGTATATTCTATATCTCCTACGATGTCATTTGCTTCTATTCTTTCATCGAATTCAGCTACTACATCGTCTATTTCATTACAAGATGTAAACACCATTGTAAAAACTGTTAGTACTAAAAGTATTTTTTTCATTTTTTTTATGTTTAGAAATTAATTCTTGTGCTTATACTAAATGTTCTTCCTTGCCCAAAGAAAACTGCTGCTGTAGCTGCGTTACTTTCCTGACCATCATCTGCTCTATTTATAAATTCTTCATTAAACAAGTTATTTACTCTTCCTGTTATAGAAGCGTCTAAACCACCAATTGTAAAACCATGTCTTAAGATAATATCCGATAAAATATAGCTTGGCACTTCCCAAGGTTTAGTTTCTAAACTTGCTGCTGTACTTCTTGATTGTAAATTAAAATCAGCATAATATCTATCAAAATAATTTACATCAAAAATTAAAGAGGTTTGATCTGCAAGATCTAGCTGAATACCTAAAGCACTTGTAGTTTGTGCAGAACGACCGATAGGAATATCTTCTAGAAAAATATCTGTAGTTTGTCCTGTTGGCTGTCTATTAATATCAAAGAATTGTACATCTGTTACATTGTTATTCCATGTCCAATCCCCAAGAGAAACCATTCCATTAATTTTTAAAAATTTAAAAGGTCTGTACTCAAAATCCAATTCTACACCTTGATGCAATGCTTCTAACCCATTAATATTTGCGGTTATCAAATCATCTCCTCTTCCTTGATCAGAAGTTTCTGTTTTATTTTTCCAAATGGTATGATACACATTTAAATTAGCTGCAAATTTTTCTGAGCGAACACCATAACCTAACTCAAAACTAGTTATTTTTTGGTTTTCTAATCCTACGTTTAAATCTACGTTATTAAAGTTTAACCAAACGTCATCTAAAAAAGGAACTCTTTCAAAATATCCAGCATTAAAAAATACGTTTTGAACATCATCTATACGATAATTTGCACCAAACTTACCACCAAAACCATTAAAACTCTGTGGGTCTGTTAATTGAATAGGATCACTATCTAAATATTGAAAAAAGTCCTCTCTCTTATAGGTACTATTATTATAATTTGCTGCAACGAATGCAGAAAAGTTATCCTTATCATATTCTGCCTGAGCAAAACCACCTATATAAGTATGGTAACCATTATCATGGTAGCTAATTTTATCTCCAACTTTGGCAGCCCTGTTAGGATTATTAATATCACTATCATCTAAAAAGTACTGCCCACCTAATAAATCTGTTACTTCTTGAAAATGCTCTCCAACATAGTAACGATAATCAAGTCCTGCGTTTAAGTCTATATCTTCAGTTAATTCTGTATTAAAAATACTAATCCCACCAACCCAAACATGATCGTTTCTACTAGCTCTTAAAATGGCAGAAGAACCATTAGGACCATTTGCAATGTTTTCATCTACAATTCTATCTAAATCTACAGGACCAAAATTTCCTATTTTATAATCATCATCTGTAAATTTATTCAATTCAGTTCCTGCAGTTCCACCACCTCCACCAGTTCCTGTAGAACCGTAAATAGAAGTAGAAAGTGAGCTCATATCATTAATTTGCCAATAATGATTTAAAGAAGCCAATGGTTTATGATAAAAATTATCTTCTATATTTGTAAGTTGTCCGTTTTTGTAACCCCAATCTGGGTTATAACGAATACCTCTTTCGCTTTCTCTGTAATCACTAATTGAGGATCTATTTTGACGTTGTCCATGACGTTGTTTTGCACCAAAAACGTTAAAGGTTAATTTATGATCATCATTTAATTTATAAGATAAATTAAAAAAATATGATACTGCAGAGAAGTTTGTACCATCTGGAAAAGTAGCATCTCCAACAGTTCTATCAGCATAAGCAGTTACAGCAAAACCATTATCTAAAAGACCTGTAGATATTTTTGCTCCGTATTTAGTATAACCATCATTACCAACATCAAAACCAAAAAAGCCTCCTTTTTCAACTTCTGTAGATTCTGTAATTATGTTTATGGTTCCTCCAATTGAAGGAACTGCAATTTTAGCTGCACCTAAACCTCTTTGAGTTTGTGCTAATGAAGTTACACTTCCTAAACCTGCCCAGTTAGACCAGAAAATCCTTCCATTTTCCATATCATTTACTGGCACTCCATTTATTAATAAAGCAACATTTTCTGAACTAAAACCACGCATAGTAATTTCACCATCACCAAAACCACCACCATTTCTTGTAACAAAGACACCAGGTGTAGATTTTAAGATTTCAGGAAATTCCTGATTACCTAACTTTAATTGTATTTCTTTTTTAGAAACGTTAGATTTTGCTACTGGAGTTCTTCTATCAATTGCAACAGAAGCAATAATTTGAATCTCATCTAAACTATTATCTGGATCTAATTTAATTGAACCTAAATTTGAGTTTGTCGATGAAAAAGCAACTTGCTTAGTTTTGTAACCAATAAAAGAAATTACTAAAGTTCCAGAATTTGATTTTGCTGTTAAGCTAAATTTACCATCAAAATCAGTAGAAACTCCATTTTGAGTTCCTTTTTCTAAAACACTTGCTCCAGGTAAAGATTGATTGGTTTCATCAACAATAGTACCTGTAATTTTAGTTTGTCCTAAAACAGTAGCTGTTATAAAAAACATGACTACAAATAATAAGTTTTTAAAATTTTTCATTATTAAATTTTATGTTATTAAATTTTCCACAAAAGTCCCTTTTTTATAGGTTTGGTATGTTAACTTAATGTTAAGTTTTAACAAGAAATTAAGATGTGTAAATGTATTAAAATATACTGTACACGCTAAATATCAAACATTTAAATATTAACAACATTGTTAACAAAGTTTTAGGTTTTTATTAACAAATCGAATTTTGAAAAATTTATCTAGAGAATCTAAGCTTTCAGTAACTTCTTAGCAAGTTCTTTACCTAATTCTACTCCAAACTGATCGTAACTATAAATATTCCATAAAATACCTTGAGTAAATATTTTATGCTCATATAAAGCCACTAATTTACCTAAAGATTTTGGAGTTAGTTTATCGAAAAGTATAGCATTACTTGGTCTATTACCTTCAAAAACTTTAAAAGGCAGAAGTTGATTAATTTTTTCTTTATCACCAGAAAATTGCAACTCTAAATGTACTTCTTCTTTTGTTTTACCAAAAGCTAAAGCTTCCATTTGCCCATAATAGTTTGCCATTAATTTTTTATGATGATCTGTTAAACCATATAAAGACTCCTTATAACCAATAAAATCTGCAGGAATTAATTTTGTACCTTGATGCACCAATTGCATAAATGCGTGTTGCATGTTGGTACCTGCACTTCCCCAAACAATGGTTCCTGTTTGGTAATCTACTTTATCACCATTTCTATCGACACCTTTTCCATTACTTTCCATAATGGCTTGTTGCAAATAACTAGGAAGTTTCGATAAATATTGAGAATATGGCAAAACAGCCTCAGATTCTGCTCCGTAAAAATTATTATACCAAATACTTAATAGCGCTAAAATTATTGGTATATTTTTATCAAACTCTGTGTTTCTGTAGTGTAAATCCATTTCTTCTGCACCATCTAACAAAGCTCTGTAATTATTAAAACCTACAGATAAACTTATAGACAAACCTACTGCAGACCATAATGAAAAACGACCACCAACCCAATTCCACATAGGGAAAACATTGCTTTTATCGATTCCGAAATTATCAACAGCTTCTAAATTTGTAGAAACTGCAACAAAGTGTTTTGGAATATCGAAAATAGTAGCAGATTTTAAAAACCAATTTTTAATAGTTTCTGCATTGGTTATGGTTTCTTGTGTTGTAAAAGTTTTAGATACAATTACAAAAAGCGTAGTTTCTGGGTTTAAGGTTTTTATAATTTCGGAAACATGATCTCCATCAATATTAGAAACAAAATGAGTGTTTAATTGATTTTTATAAAATTTTAAAGATTCTACAATCATATCTGGACCAAGATCAGAACCACCAATACCAATATTCACGATATCTGTAATCGATTTACCTGTATATCCTTTCCATTTTCCAGAAATAACTTTGTTAGAAAAACTTTTAATTTTTCTTAGAGCTAATTGTATTTGTGGTTTTATATTTTTTCCGTTTACTAAAACTGGGTCATCAGAAGTACTTCTTAAAGCAGTATGTAAAACCTCTCTACCTTCTGTTACGTTTATAATTTCTCCAGAAAATTGTTTTTCGATGGCATCTTTTAAATCAACCTCATTTGCTAAATCAACTAATAAATCTATGGTTTCTTTTGTGATTCTATTTTTAGAGAAATCAACTAATAAATCATCAAACTCTAATGAAAAATCTTGTTTTCTGTTATCATCTTTAAATAACTCTTTAATGTTGATATTTTTATTATTCTCAAAATGATTTGTTAATGCTGCCCAAGCATTTGTTTTGATTGGGTTGATATTTTTTAAAGCCATAATTTAGTTTTGTGCTACGATTTCTGTAACTTTTTCTGGTTTTTTAACTGGTATTCTTTTATAATCGAGTTGATATTTTAATGGTTTTATAAAGTCGAAAAAAATTGGCTTTACATCTTTTGCCATTGGTTTTGCTGCTGGTAATTGTTCTTTAAAAGGATCTACTTCTCTACCATTTTTCCAGAATCGATAACAAACATGTGGCCCACCAGTATTCCCTGTCATTCCAACCCAACCAATAATATCTCCTTGTTTTACAAAATCGCCCTTTTTTACATTTTGATTTTTCATGTGTAAATATTGGGTAGAATACGTGTTGTTATGTTTAATTTTTACAAATTTCCCATTACCACCTCTTCTTGTAGATTCTACAACAGTTCCGTTTGCTGTAGAGATAATTGGAGTACCTAATCTTGCAGCAAAATCGGTTCCTCTATGAGGTCTTACTCTGTTTCCATAATACGCAATTCTTCTTTTTAAATTGTATCTTGATGAAACTCTATATTGAAATTTTATAGGTGCTTTTAAAAACTGACTTCGTAACATTTTCCCTTTATCATCATAATATTCATGAATATTTAAAGTGGAATCTGCCAAAAAACGAAATGCATATAAATCTTCTCCTTTATGTCTAAAAACTGCCGATTTTACTTTTCCATATCCTGCAAAAGTAGAATCTTCAATAAACTTTTCTTCGTACACAAATTTAAAAGTGTCGCCTTTTTGAAGTTTGTAGAAATCTAAAGTCCAAGCATAAATATCTGCAATTGTCCATGTTAAATTGGTGCTTAATCCTAAACTATCCATAGTAGCAGAAAGGCTAGAATTAATTACGCCTTCTATTTCTTTTTCGACAACTGTTATTGGCTTCTTATATAAAGTTGCAGTAATTGTAGAATCTTTAAAATCTAAAATTGTCGAATTTATTTTATCGTGTTTATAGATAAATATTTGTGCTTGTTGTGTAGAATCTTTGCTTGCTAAAATAGTGTAAGGCTTGCCAGCTCTTACTCTTCTAACATCAAAAACCTCTTTTACAGAGGTTGCAATTTCGTTTATTTTAGGATACATCACATGATGCTTGTCTAAAATAGCACCAAAACTATCGCCACTTTTTATGGTATCTTGAATAACATTAAAGTCATCAAGATTATAACCATACCTAATTTCTGGGATGGGCTCTACCTTTTCAGGAACAATAGTGGGCTTAGTTTCTTCTTTTTTACAGGAAGAAAATGATATAATAAACGCTAGAATAATGAGTGCTTTTTTCAAGAAAATTGTACTATTTAAGATCAGTTTCAAAAGTACAAATAAAATTGATTTATAGAGAATCTAATAATAGAACTTGCTAAAACAGTTTCGTTAAAATTTTCTAAATTTTTTCAAACGAATTTGCCAAGCCTTTATACGCCTCTAATTCTGCTCTTAAAGAACCAACAGATAAGGAAGCTTGCATTTTTATTGGAATTTTATTAGCATCGTCAGTAATCCAAATAGTTACACTTTCTTCTTCTTTAAATATTCTTCCTGACTGCACTAATGGTCTAAATATTAAAGAATTAACTTTTCCGAATTTTGTTCTTAAAACTTCTCTTCCTAAAAAACGAAGTTTAAAAGGATATACTTGAGCATCTAAAAACATATCTAAAGCCACTTCATCTCCTTCTTTTAAATTTTTTGTCTCTATATTTCTTAAATAATAAAAAGAAGACATCATATCTTGCACTTTTGTAAATGCTACAGAAGTATCTTTTTGATTTGTAAAATCTTGAATATAAGCTTGATTAGAGTCGTAGTTAAAAGAAGTTATTCTATGTTTTTTATAACCACCTTCGTTAATTTTTCTTTTAAATAAATAAGGTTTTACGTTGTCTTTATCAAAATACGATTCATACACATCATCCACTTCAAAAAACCATTTTATCATGCCAGAAGTCCAACCTGTACCTTTGGCATGCAGTACTTTTCTGCCTTTATATTCTGTTTCATCAACTTCTAAAATTGCGGTTCCAGCTCTTAAAAAACCACTGTAACTCATTTTATAACGAAGCCATTCCCCACTCTTAAAAGGAGATTTTTTTTCTTGTCCAGAAACAGAAAATGAAATTACAAAAAGTAAAAAAATTAAGATATATTTTTTCATAGTTATCAAACTTATAAAAAAGTATTGACAATTACCATTCCAAAAACAGAAAATGCGTTTCTCATACCTTTATAGTGAGTAATTTAACGTTTCTTTAGTGTTTATATTTTCCATAAAAATATTTTTTAATTGCTAAAAATCACATATTTATTTTTTCGACTACATCGAAATTAGAGGAGCGTTTCAATTTAAAATGTTCCCCAATTTTTTAATTCTTCTTCGCTCCATAAAAATGGATAAAAAATTCTTCGTTGGTATTTTGGGTGCATATACTTTCGCCAATTACTACCTCCAGTTGCTTTTAAATCCGAATCATTTCCACCAATATATTTTGCTGCAGCATTGTAATGAGCCATTACCCATGTTACATTTACAGTATAATCATAATGACGCATTGCTTTAATTAAATCTTCGTTTTCTTGCGTTTCTTTTGGTAATTGCTTAAATTTAAGTGATAGATTAATATCATTGTAATCTTCCATAAAATCAATAAACTCTCCCAAATATTTTTTCTCAAAAAGATTCAATAAAGTTGATTTTTGCCCAGTTGTGTAATTTTTACCAGCAGCTTGCCAATACAAATGATTATACGCGTTTTTAAAAGACGAATTTCTATCTATTTTATCTCTAAAACGTGCATCAATTAAATTAATTAATTCTGTAGATGCAAATTCAATTTTACGATATTGTGCTGATTGAAAACCACTTGCAGGTGTTAATGTGTTTCTAAATTTTAAATATTGTTCTTTTTCCATGCCATCTGCCATTACATTAAAAGAACTGCAAAGCATATCAAAATACCTACTAATTCTGTTTAAATGCATCGAAAATTTATCGGCAGAAACCTCTATTGCTTTTGCAACTTGGTCTATTTCCCACAAAATCATTTTAAACAACAACTCATTTACTTGGTGATACATAATAAAAACCATTTCATCTGGCTGATCTGTTCTTTGCGTTTGCAGGCCTAAAAGTGAATCTGTTTGAATATAATCCCAATACGTAATTGGTGTGCTATGCAATAAACCTTCGAGCATGGCATCTACAGGAACTCCCAATTTATCGTACTTTTCTTCTATTGCCTTTAATATTTCTTCTCTTTTCATTTTATGCTATTTTAAAATCAAGATATTACAACAAAGAAACAAGACTTTTTTTTGAAAATCTAATTTATTTTTTGAAATGCATAATGATTGATATAAGAATTAAAAAAACACAAAGTATGAATATTAAGTATACGAATATTCTTAAAATGGGGTTTCCTTTTGTTAGTTTTTCCACTAATTTAATTAGTGATTTTAGTGGTTTGCTCATTTAAATCTTTTTTATTTGGGCGTTTTAACGGGCTTTCCATTATATCTTTTTTTCCTGTCATTTCGAAGTTTACTTTTTTGTAAACTGTGGCAATCTCATAATCCGAAACAGATTGCTTCGTACCTCGCAAAAACACTTATTCAAGTAGGTAAAAAAAGGATGCCATTGCAATCCCTAACGCAAAACTCGTATTCTGAATACTATTTAGGATTTTACTTCAAATTTTAAAAACTGTATAAGTAAAAACCAATACCTACAAGGTTAAAAAAGAAACCTTGCAGGATGTATAGAAAATTTTCAATTATTACAATAAACTATTACTACAAACTGCTTTAGATAATTTAAGCGATAAGACCTCACAGGTTTTAAAAACCTATGAGGTCTGTAACTTTTTTACTGCTTACTAAAAGCTGAAAAACTGCTTACTTTTTAAAGCGTTCCTCTTTTTGCTTGTTCTCTTTCTATAGATTCAAATAGTGCTTTAAAATTACCTGCTCCAAAACCTTTTGCGCCCATTCTTTGAATAATCTCAAAAAACAACGTTGGCCTGTCTTCAACTGGTTTTGTAAAAATTTGTAATAAGTAACCCTCTTCATCAGCATCTATCATAATTCCTAAACCACGTAATTTTTCGATATCTTCTGCTAATTCGTGTTTAAATTCTTGTAATCTTAAAGGAACAGATTTGTAGTATTCTTCTGGTGGCGTTGATAAAAACTCAATTCCATTTGCTTTTAATTGCGATACCGTTTTTATAATATCATCAGTAGCCATTGCAATATGCTGTACACCTGCACCTTCGTAAAAATCTAAATATTCTTCAATTTGAGAACGTTTTTTACCTTCTGCTGGTTCGTTTATTGGGAATTTAATTCTCCCATTTCCATTGGACATTACTTTACTCATTAATGCAGAATATTCTGTATGAATTTGTTTGTCATCAAAAGATAAAAAGTTAACAAACCCCATTACATCTTCATAGAATTTTACCCAAGTATTCATTTGATTCCAACCTACATTACCAACCATGTGATCTATATATTTTAAACCTGAAGTTGGTGGATTATAATCTGATTCCCATTTTGTAAATCCTGGTAAAAATATGCCTTTGTAATTTTTACGTTCCACAAACATGTGCACAGTTTCTCCATAGGTATAAATTCCTGCTCTTACTACTTCTCCAAATTCGTCTTTTTCAACTGTTGGTTCCATATAAGATTTTGCACCACGTTTTGTAGTTTCTTCGTACGATTTTCTGGCATCTTCCACCCAAAGTGCCACCACTTTAACTCCATCACCATGTTTTACAATATGGTCGTTTATGGGCGATTTACTATTTAAAGGCGTTGTTAAGATAATTTTGATTTTATCTTGCGTTAACACATAACTAACAGAGTCTTTTGCGCCAGTTTCTAATCCACGATACGCAAAAGATTGAAAACCAAATGCTGTTTTATAAAAGTGTGCAGATTGTTTTGCATTACCAACGTAAAACTCTACATAATCTGTTCCTAAAAGAGGAAGGAAATCTTGTGCGCCTTCAAATATTTTTTCTAAACCGTAGTTTACTGATTTTATTTCTTTTGACATAAATAAGCCCATCTTAATCTTCCAAAAGGGAAGAAACACTCTTATGGGTATTGAGTGTAATTTGTTGATTTTATTTGTTTTCAGAATTCAGAGATTTTGGTACAGAATCAAGTTCAGTACAAGAAACCTTTGAGGTCTTTGTGTTTATAAATTAGCTATTTCTATATTAAAAGCTATGTTTTATCAAACAAGTTTAGCCGTGATTGAAATGGCATCCTTTTTTGTTTTTCACAAAAAAGATATAATGGAAAGCGCGAAATAGCTTCTTATTATTTATATTTTAATGAACGCTGTACTTTTTGCCACATAGCAACATAGAAAACATAGCTTTTTAAGTTTGTTGCTAACTCCTTCCCTTTGGGAAGGTTGGGATGGGCTTCTATAACCAACTCTTATAATACTCTTCATCCGCAATTTTCATAGCTTCTTCTGTAACTTGCAAAGGTTTAAAAGTATCTACCATTACTGCTAATTCTCCAGTTTTGGTTTTGCCAATACTTTTTTCTGCAGTTCCTGGATGTGGACCATGAGGAATGCCTGCTGGATGTAAAGAAATATGCCCTTGGTCAATATCGTTTCTGCTCATAAAATCGCCATCTACATAATATAAAACTTCGTCTGAATCGATATTACTATGACTGTAAGGTGCAGGAATTGACAATGGATGATAATCATACATTCTTGGCACAAAACTGCAAATTACAAACGCATTGGTTTCAAACGTTTGATGCACAGGAGGTGGTTGATGAATTCGACCTGTAATTGGTTCAAAATCGTGAATAGAAAATGCATACGGAAAATTATATCCATCATAACCAACTACATCAAAAGGATGAGAAGCGTAGGTCATTTCTATGATTTCGCCTTGTTTTTTTACTTTGATCAAAAAATCTCCTAACTCATTATAGGTTTCTAATTCGTAAGGTCTTCTTAAATCGCGCTCACAAAAAGGCGAATGTTCTAATAATTGACCAAAATAATTTCTATAACGTTTTGGTGTATAAACAGGAGCGTAAGATTCAACAATAAAAAGTCTGTTATTTTCGTCATCAAAATCTAGTTTATAAATAATTCCACGAGGAATTACCAAATAATCTCCATATTTAAAATCAATATTTCCAAGATGTGTTCTTAATTTTCCTGATCCTTTATGAATGAAAATTACCTCATCTGCATCTGAATTTTTATAGAAATAATCTTTAGTTGATTTCTTTGGTGCTGCTAAAATAATATTACAATCAGAATTTGTTAAAACGATTTTTCTACTTTCTAAATAATCGTTTTCTGGTTGTACTTGGAACCCTATAAATTTATAAGACTGAATGTTATTAGCTTTGGCTATTTTTGGTTTTACAGAATATTGTTTCCCAATTTTTTTGACCATTGTTGGTCTGTATTCGTGATATGAATTGGTAGACATGCCATCAAAACCAATGGTTCCAAACAATTGTTCGTAATATAAACTGCCGTCTTTTTTACGAAATTGTGTGTGTCTTTTTGGTGGGATTTTCCCTAATTTATGATAAAAAGGCATAAAATATGTTTAATTGTTGAACTGTTAAATCGTTTGATTATTTAAAAAATCTGAAACAACCTTTCGACTGCGCTCAAGGTGACATTTTCAGGATGACAACAAGTTGCCATTATTCTGGGTTACGTTTTATTAAAAATTTTAGATGTATTAATAATTCTATAAACATTTCAATCGATTTCGTGATAAAAACAAAGATACAAAAAGTGATTCATAAATACTTGTTCAAATATATAGGACATAAAAAAACCGAAACTTTTTAGTTTCGGTTTTTTAAATCTTATTGAATGTACTATTCTGTTGGTAATCTTTCGTCGATCATTTTTAGTGGCATGCCTTCCATTAAATCGAAAATATCGATAATTCCTCTCACAGTATCTTCTTCTTCTACTTGCTCGTTTACAAACCATTGTAAAAATACTTCTGATGCAAAATCGTCTGCATTTCTTGCGGCTTTAAAACACTTATAAATCGATTGTGTTACTTGAATTTCTTGATCTAAAGATGTTTCGTAAATCTCTCTTAAACCTTCAAATTCGTTATTTACATGAGGAATTGCTGGTGAAATTGCTGCTCCACCTGCATCATTTACAAAATTGAATATTTTCATTCCATGTTCTCTTTCTTCTTCTGCTTGCTTGTAAAAAAATGCTTTGCTATTTACCAATTCACGTTGGTCACACCAAGAAGCCATTGCTAAATAAGATGCAGATGCGTGCATTTCTAATGCTATTTGTTCGTTTAACAAATCCATAACATCTGTGTTAATGGTCATTTGTCTTCTTATCGCTGTTTTCATGTTATTCTATTATTTTAACAAAGATACAGGAAAATTAGATTGGTTTTAACACGTGAAAATGATTTAAAGACAGTCTAAATAAACGATAATTCTTCTAAAAATCAGAAAAACAGTATGCTAATTCTTCTTTTAAATCTAGTAATTTAGGGATTTCTAAAAAGACCAAATGTTTTTTATCAGCAATAAATAACAACACAAAATTTTCATTTTCGATGATGTTCTCTAAATTTTCTGCTGATGTTAAAAGATTAACTTTATTTCTTAATTGAAGTACTTGTGGAAACGTAAGTGTCATTACTTTTTCATCTATCTTTAATTGATAGTTGCAAAAAGTATGTTTTTTAAGCTGAATATTGAAAGTTACATCACTTAATATTTCCATGACACAAATTTAATTATTATTTAGAATAAATAAAAACAATAATTATAAAAAGTTACTTTTTAATTCATAAAAATTTTTTAAACGAAATGTTCTACTCCCAATAATTGATATAAAGGCGTAAAAACTACAATCAAAATCATGATATAAACTAAGGTTTTAGTAAATGTTGATGTTGTTTTTCTGCTAAAATTAAATTTCCATCAAAATTATTTGATTGAAGTAATATGTCTTTAGACTGATAAAGTGGATTATCGAATTTTGGTTTAGAAATGTTATTTTTTGGGATTTTATTATAATATAGAAGTAAAATTGATATTAATAGAAATGAACCTAAAGCGAACATTAACAAATCGAAAAATGTTGTATAATTTCCAAAAGGATAAGGACCTAAAAGATTTAAAGCTATCATATTGCTAATTTTCATCTAAAATAAGAAATTTAAATCAAAGACCTGTCAGGTTTTAAAAACCTGACAGGTCTATAATTATTTTAAATCGGTATTTTTATTAAAAAACAAAAAAATGTGTGAAAATCAAAAATTTGTCATTTCGACTTTAGGAGAAATCCCATAATTTTAAAATCAAAAATAACGGAACTTTATGTGATTTCTCCCTATGGCCGAAAAGACAACTTTTATGCAATCGTAATAATTATTTTGGTATTTTATAAACACCTACAAGGTTTTGGAAACCTTGCAGGAAATCTTAAAACTTAAAGAAATAAAATTACTCAATCTTTTTTATCACAGCTTTTGGTGCTTCTTTTCTAGTTCCATCAAAACCATCAACACCACCTACTGTTGTATATTTCATTACATATTTTTTATCTGGAAAAATACGTTGATACGCACTTTGGCACATTAACGTTGCTTCGTGAAAACCACAAAGAATTAACTTTAATTTTCCTGGATAGGTATTTACATCGCCAATAGCGTAAATTCCTGGAATGTTGGTTTGATAATCTAAAGCGTTATTTACTTTAATCGCATTTTTTTCGATTTCTAATCCCCAATTTGCAATCGGACCTAACTTTGGTGATAAACCAAAAAGTGGAATAAAATGATCGGTTTCAATGGTGAATGCCTCTCCTCCATTCTGAACCACTGAAACTCCTTCTACTTTATCAGTTCCAACAATTCCTTTTACTTCTGCAGGTGTAATCATGGTAATTTTACCTGCATCTTTTAATTCTTGTACTTTATCTACAGAATCTAAAGCGCCTCTAAATTCGTTTCTTCTATGAATTAAGGTTACAGATGAAGCAACATCCGTTAAAAATATTGCCCAATCTAAAGCTGAATCTCCACCACCAGAAATCACTACTTTTTTATCTCTATAAAATTCTGGATCTTTTATAATATATTCTACACCTTTATTTTCGAAATCTGCAATGTTAGGAATTGGCGGTTTTCTTGGCTCAAAAGAACCTAAACCACCAGCAATGGCTACAATTTTTGCATGATGTTTTGTGCCTTTATTAGTCGTTACAATAAAAGTTTCATCTTCTTGTTTTTCGATAGTTTCAGCACGTTCTCCTAAGGTAAAACCTGGTTCAAACTGCTTAATTTGTTCCATTAATTTATCGGTTAAATCGCCCGCTAAAATTTCTGGATATGCAGGAATATCATAAATAGGTTTCTTCGGATAAATTTCTGAACATTGACCTCCTGCTTGTGGTAAAGCATCTATTAAATGACAACGCAGTTTTAATAATCCTGCTTCAAAAACGGTAAACAACCCTGTTGGACCTGCACCAATAATTAAAATATCTGTTGTAATCATTTTTTTATTTTATGTATTGAGACCTGACAGGTTTCTGAAGCCTGTCAGGTCTTTTTTTATGTTTAACGAGTGCGTTAGGGATTGAACGGTTTGTTTGAGCTCTTTTTTATTTTTCTTAAAAAAAGCGAGTAGTGAAAGCCCGACCTTTTTAGGGAACGCCCAAATAATTATTTATTTAAGCCACATTTATTACTTCTTGAATTTGTGGCGCATACTTTTTTATGGTTGCTTCCACTCCGTTTTTCAGCGTCATTTGATTTACGGAACATCCCATACAAGCGCCTTCTAATTGTACTTTTACAATAGCATCTTCTATGGAAAGTAATTTAATATTACCTCCATCACTCATTAAAAAAGGGCGAATTTCTTCCAACGCCTTTTCTACATTATCATGTGTTTCTTGTGCTGTCATATTTTATTTTTTTACTGCGCTACAACCGCTCATTGTTGTAATTCTTACAACTTCGGTTGGTGGCAAGTTAGCGTTTCTTTTTAATAACTCAGAAACCATTTCTTTGGTAATTTCATTAAAAGATTGCTCTAAAACTGTGCCTTCTTGCAATGCTACTGGATGCCCAACATCTCCTGCTTCTCTAATACTTTGTACTAAAGGAATCTCTCCTAAAAACTTCGTTTTAATATCTTCTGCCAGATTTTTTGCACCATCTTTTCCGAAAATATAATACTTATTATCAGGCAATTCTTCTGGTGTAAAATAGGCCATATTCTCTATAATTCCTAAAACAGGAACTTTTATGCTTTCTTGCTGAAACATGGCAACTCCTTTTTTAGCATCTGCCAACGCAATATTTTGTGGTGTTGAAACTACAACTGCACCATTTATTGGTAAAGCTTGTACAATTGATAAATGCACATCTCCTGTTCCTGGAGGTAAATCGATTAAAAGAAAATCTAATTCGCCCCAGTCTGCGTCAAAAATTAATTGTTTTAATGCTTTTGATGCCATTGGTCCACGCCAAATTACTGCTTGATCTGGATTTGTAAAAAATCCTAAAGACAATAATTTAACCCCGTAATTTTCTACAGGTTTCATTTTTGAACGGCCATCTACATTTACAGAAAGTGGTCTTGCTTTTTCAACATCAAACATGATGTGTTGTGAAGGTCCATAAACATCTGCATCTAAAACACCCACACTAAAACCCATTTTTGCTAATGAAATAGCAACATTGGATGTGATTGTAGATTTACCAACTCCACCTTTACCAGATGCAACTGCTATAATATTTTTAATATTCGGAATTTCTTTTCCGCGAATTAAATTTGGGTCTTCTTTTGCTGCTGGCTTTTCTACTTTTAAATTGATTTTTACCTCAATTTTTGAATCCACATTGTTATGAATTGCCTTTGTAATTTCTGCCTCAATTTTCTTTTTTGCCTGTAAAGTTGGGTTACTTATAGTAACATCTACATTTACTTCATTGCCAAAAATTACTACATTTTTAACATTATTACCTTCTACTAAACTTTTTCCTTCTCCAGGAGCTGTAATAGTTTCTAATGCTTTGTATATATCTTGTTTCGTAAAACTCATATTTTATGCTATTTGCTTTTAGCTATTGGCTATCAGCATCTTCTTTATTTTTATTTAATCTCGATTACAAAGATACGTTTTAACAACAAGAAAATAAAGCCAATAAATTGTGAATATTTATGGTTTGATAGGTGGAAATTATGGGAATAATTTTAAAAGATTCTCAAACACTAATTTTGAATAAATTAAAAAAAGGATACGTATTTTATATGAATAAAATTTAAAGTTCTTCTGATGGATTCCAAAACACTTTTTCTAAATCTTGAATTTGATTATCAATCACAACAATGCCTTCATTTTCTAACAATTGTTGCATGAAATTTGTGCCATCAAAATGATGTTTTCCTGTGAGTAATCCTTTTTTGTTTACAACTCTGTGTGCTGGAACTTCTTCTTTTTGATGATGAGAATTGTTCATTGCCCAACCCACCATTCTTGCAGATCTTGCAGCGCCTAAATAAGTTGCGATTGCACCATAACTTGTAACTTTGCCAAAAGGTATTTTACGAGAAACTTGATAAACTTTCTCGAAAAAATTATCGGATTCTTTCATTTTGGGAAGGTAATAATTATTTTGGAAAAGTATTTAAACATTTTATTTCCACCCAGTTTTGTCTTTTCGACTTTAGGAGAAATCACATAATACATGAGCACCTTTTGTTTTCTCTCCTTTATGTGACTTCTCCTAAAAAGTCTAAGTGACACTCTTGTGTAAAAACAAATTATGATTCAAAAAAAGTAGCATAAAAATCTTTCTTCCTGAAGCCATTATTGAACGAAGATGGAATAGGAAGATCAAAATGGGCTTTTTTAATACTTCAATCGAAATTGAATGTATGTAATTGGTTTATTTACCTCTAAATATTGGTTTTCGTAAAAAGTTTGCGTTTCTGTTACTTCTTTAGGAGAACCTTCATTTTTGTACACATTGTGGTTTGCGTATAAAATTTCATGCCCTTCTCCATGCAACAAGCCTAAAGTATAACCGTGCATAAATTCAGAATCGGTTTTTAAGTTCATAACACCATCTTCTTTTAAAATAGTATGGTATTTTTTCATAAAACTCGAATTCGTCATTCTGTGTTTTGTGCGTTGAAATTTAATTTGAGGATCTGGAAACGTTATCCAAATTTCTGAAACTTCATTTTCTGCAAAAATAAAATCTACCAATTCAATTTGCGTTCTTACAAACGCAACATTTGGTAAATTTTCTTCGATAGCAGTTTTTGCACCTCGCCAAAAACGAGCACCTTTAATATCGATACCAATATAGTTTTTATTAGGATTTTTTCTGGCTAAAGCAATTGTATATTCGCCTTTTCCACAACCCAATTCAACAATAATAGGATTATTGTTTTCAAAAAAAGAATGCCATTTACCTTTTAAAGAAAAGTTAGTAATAACTTCTTCTCTAGTAGGTTGAATGACATTTTTGAACGTTTCGTTTTCTTCGAAACGTTTTAGTTTATTTTTACTTCCCAAATCGTAAAATTAGGCTCTGTCTTCTGTTCCTTCGTCAACGAATCTTTTTGATTCCTTCATCCAATAAGCGAATAAAACCAAAAGAACTAGTAAAAATCCAAAATTTGGAATGTTAGAAATCCACCAACCTGCATCTGCAGTAGCGATTTGCAAACGCAACCACTCAAAAGGTAGAAATAAAATATCTGTGAATAAACTACCAATCCATTTAAAAATATTGCCTGCTATCATAACTTAATTATCTTTACAGTTGCAAAAATAACAAAAGAAACAATGCTAGCCAATTTTTTAAACAAATCAAAACCAATAAATTTTATTGTTTTGCTTATTTTATTTTTTATTGGCTATTTATTTACTGTTTTTTCAACTTTTTTTGTAAATACTTTTAATGGTGATGAGTTTATAAAAAGCGCTATTTTAATGTTGCTTTTTGTGCTTGTTTTTTTTGTATATAATTTTATTATTAGTAAAAACAAATTAACGCACGATAATTCTTATGCTTACTATTTTTTCACATTGTTAACGATGTGTTTTTTACAAGAATTAATAGCATATAAAGTCTTAATTTTAGCAATTATTTATCTCTTATTTATTAGAAAGTTATATAGTTTGCGTTCTTCTAAAAAAGTATTGGAAAAACTTTTTGATAGTGGTTTTTGGCTAGGCATTTTATGTATTTTTGAACCACTAACTATTGTGTTGTTTTTATTAATTTACATTGCCAGCTACTTGCATAAAAAAATTACAATACACACTTTATTGGTACCTATAATTGGTTTTATCACACCTATTTTTCTTTATTTTACCTATTTTTTTTGGTTTGATAAAACAGAAGAGTTTATTCAAAATTTCGATTTTAGCATTCATTTTGATGCTCAATTTTACACACAATCAAAATTTAACTGGGTCTTTGTTTGTCTATTGATTTTTACAATACTATCCATTTTCTTTAAATCGATTGGAGCATTATCTGTAAATAATACGTTTCGTAAAAATTGGATTTTAATTATCACAAATTTTTCGCTTTTACTTATTTTATTATTATGTATTCCAGAAAAAAATGGGGACGAAATAATTTATATTTTATTTCCTATTTCCATAATTTTAGCAAATGGTGTGGAACTTATCAATAAAAAAATACTGAAGAATATTGTTTTGTATTTCTTTTTAATCAGCGCAATTTCAGTTTGTGTTTTGTTATAGTTTTTGACCAAAAGCTAAATCTCCAGCATCCCCCAAACCAGGAATAATATATCCTTTTTCATTTAAAGAATCATCAATAGTTGCAATCCATAAATGTGTATTTTCTGGGAAATTTTCAGCCACAAAATCTACACCTTCTTTTGCACCAATTACAGCAATAATATGTATTTCTTTAGGAATTCCATGTTTTTTAATAGCTTCGTAAACAGCCACTAAACTTTGCCCAGTTGCCAACATTGGGTCTGCTAATAACAAGGTTTTATTTTCAATTGTTGGTGATGCAAAATATTCTACCACAATTTCAAAATCCTGCTCATTATTTGGGTGATGTCTATAAGCAGAAATAAACGCGTTTTCTGCTGTATCAAAATAATTTAAAAGTCCTTGATGTAAAGGCAAACCTGCTCTTAAAATGGAACATAAAACCAAGTTGTTTGTAGATAATTGTACTTCTTTTGTTCCTAAAGGAGTTGTTATATTCTCGGTTTTATAAGAAAGAGTTTTACTTAATTCGTAGCTTAAAATTTCTCCTATTCTTTCTATATTTCTTCTAAATCGTAAAGAATCTTTTTGAATGTTTTGGTCTCTTATTTCTGATAAAAAAATATTTAAAACGGAATTATTTTCTGCTAGATGATGAATTGTCATTATGTAAGAATTTTATCAAACTTACAAAAAAAGAAAACGCAATTTAGAAAGTAAATTGCGTTTTGTAATTTATTTTGGTTTTTATCGTTTAAAAATATACCCAAAACGTACAGAAATGTCTCCAAGAAAACCACTTGCAACATTTGTATTATTGGAAGCAAAACCGTAACCAAATCCTAATCTTACATCAAAATCGAAATTAGAACCTAAATTTCTATGCAAACCCCAAGAAGGTATAATTCTGAGGACATGAGCACCACTTATATTTTCGGCATTTGAAATTTTAAACCAATCAGGATTATAAATTGTTTTTACAGTTAAATAATTAGCTGCGTTTTTTTTAATCGATTTTCCTCTTTTATCTCGTTTTGCAAAATTATAGTACCATCTTGGTTCTAATGATAAAGAAGGCACCAAAATATACTGTGATTTTGGCGAATCGAAATCACTATAAGAATAACCACCATCCAAACCAATTTCTGTTTTTAGAGTGAATTCGTTATTTAATTTTGTTTCGTTATAAACCCAAACACCTAATAAACCTGTTTGTAATCCATAAATTGAATTTTCTACACTGTAGGTTTTGTCTTCTTGAGCGAAACAAATAGCACTTAAAAAAGAGAAGCAGATGGTTAAAAATTGTAGCTTTTTCATAGAATAAATTTTGTTTTTTTACTGTTTTTGTTTTTTAAATAAAATATGAGAAAACTTTATTCCAATAGCTGGGTATAAAGTAAAGGTATCGTAATTAAAATCTGCAGCTAAGCCTAAACCAAAATGAGTATTAAAGAGCCAATTACCACCTAAAGAACGTTGCAAACCCCAGTGAATTTCATTTAATAAAACATTATTAAGAGGAACAAAATTGTCTGATTCAGAAAGTCTTTGTGATGCAAACTTTGTTTGAAAAGCCCAATAATTACCTGAATTGTTCGAGTTATCTCTGCCTTTTTGAAATCTTTTTTCTCTGTTATTATAATATTTAAATTCTGATTTAAAATACGTAGCTGGTGTTGAATTTAAAATCCATTCTGCAGCAAAACCGTCATCAACTCTATAACCTCCTCCAAATCCTGTGCTAAAATCTACTGTCCATTTTTTTGAAATTGGTAACTCGTAACTCAAACCAATTCCTAAAAAATTAAAGTCTGCTTTAAAAAGTTTTTGTAAGTCTTGTTCTTGAGATGTAGCATTAAAAAATAAAAGAAATGTTGCTAAAAATGTGAGTATTGTTTTTTTCATAAAGTTGAGTTAATTGGTTTATAAAACTACAAATATTTTATGATACTTGACATCAATAATTATACCACTCAAATAAAAAAAGAAAATATTATAGCCTTTTAAGCTGATGCCATTTATGTTAAAAATAATATTTTTTAAGGTAGATAAAAAAAATCAACCAAATTCATGAAACTTTTTAATTAATTCAGAAGCTCAATATTATGCTACAGATTTAAATTTTATCATCAACTTTGCAAATTAATTTTTAGTAATTTAAAATGAACAAAAGAACACTTGCATTGATTGCAGTTTCTATAGCCACACTTATTTACGGCTTAAATTATACCATCGCAAAAGAAGTAATGCCAACTTATGTAAAGCCTTTTGGTTTTATATTCATTCGTGTTTTGGGAGCAACAATCATTTTTTGGTTGGTAAGTCTTTTTGTAACCTCAGAAAAAATAGAAAAAGGCGACTACAGGAAGATTTTTATTGCATCAATTTTTGGTGTTGCTTTAAATATGTTAGCTTTTTTTAAAGGTTTAAGCTTAACCACACCAATTAGTGCTTCTGTAATGATGGTAATGTCGCCAATTATGGTGCTTATTTTTTCGAGTATTTTAATAAAAAAAGCCATTGGAAAACAAAGAATTTTAGGCGTTTTTATTGGCTTAATAGGTACAGTTTTACTAATTACACTTGGTAGTTCTAGCACTTCAACATCAATCAATAATAATTGGGGAAATTTTTTAGTTTTTGTAAATGCTGCTTCTTATGGTTTGTATTTAGTTTTAGCCAAAGATTTAGTTAAAAAATACCATCCAATTACATTTATTAAATGGTTTTATTTGTTCGGATTGATTTTGGTAATTCCATTTGGAATTTCTGAGTTTACAGAAATTGTTTGGCAAGAAATACCAAGAAATATATATTGGAATATTGGTTTTGTCGTTGTTTTTACAACCTGTGTTACCTATCTTTTTAATTTGTACGGTTTATCGAAATTAAAACCAACAACTGTAAGTGTTTTTATTTATTTGCAACCTGTAATCGCTACAATTTATGCCTTAATTGTTGGGAGCGATTCTTTAAATTTGATAAAAATAATTGCAACCCTGTTTATATTTTTAGGCGTTTATTTGGTTACAAAACAGGTTGAAAAATCTACCAATTAAAACTATCTTTGCATTTCATTAAAAAATGAATTTGTATGATTCAATCGATGACTGGTTATGGAAAATCTGTGTTGCAATTGCCAACCAAAAAAGTAACCATAGAAATAAAATCTTTAAACAGTAAAAATTTAGATTTAAACGTTCGAATTCCTTCTTACTACAAAGAAAAGGAATTAGATGTTCGTAAAAAATTGGCGAAATCTTTGGTAAGAGGAAAAGTAGATTTTTCTATTTTTGTAGAAATGACTGCTGATGAAACGTCTACTACTGTTAATGAAGGAGTTGTAAAAACATACATGCAACAGTTAAAAAATGTTGTAGAAACAGGAAGAGCAACTGATGTTGAATTGTTAAAAATGGCAATATCAATGCCAGATGCTTTAAAAACTGAACGTGAAGAATTAGATGAAAATGAGTGGAATATCATCAACCAACATATTGATGAAGCCCTCAAAAACATTATACAATATAGAGTTGATGAAGCTGCTTCTTTAGAGATTGATTTTAGAGAAAGAATTACCAATATTAGAACTTATTTAGAGGAAGTGAAAGGTTTTGATGCTGATAGAGTTGAAAATGTAAAAACACGTTTGCAAAAAGCAATCGATGATTTAAAAGTTGATACTGACCAAAACAGGTTTGAGCAAGAACTCATTTATTATCTAGAAAAGTTAGATATTAATGAAGAAAAAGTTCGCTTGGAAAATCATTTAAATTACTTTTTAGAAACATTGGCAACAGAAGATTCTAATGGAAAAAAATTAGGGTTTATTGTGCAAGAAATGGGAAGAGAAATTAATACAACTGGCTCTAAAGCTAATTTTGCGCCCATGCAAAAAGCCGTAATTCAAATGAAAAACGAATTAGAACAAATTAAAGAACAAATTTTAAATGTGCTTTAGTTGGTTTTTGGTCGATTTTCAAAACTTCTTCTGCAAGGTTTCTTTTGAACCTTGAAGGTGTATAAAAAAGATGTAGATAAATGCTAAAAGAAATCCATTTTGATACCTACAAGGTTGCAAAAACCTTGCAGGAAAAAAACTTGACTTTGAAGCATTCTAATAATAAATATATGTCAGATTTTAAAGGAAAATTATTTGTGTTTTCAGCACCTTCGGGTTCTGGTAAAACTACAATTGTTCGCCATTTATTACAACAAGAAAAATTTAACTTAGAATTCTCAATATCAGCAACTTCTAGAGAACCAAGATACTTCGAAAAAAATGGTGTAGATTATTATTTTATCTCTCTAAAAGATTTTAAAAACCATATTAAGGCTGATGATTTTTTAGAATGGGAAGAAGTGTATAGAGACAACTTTTACGGAACTTTAAAAAGCGAAGTAGAACGCATTTGGGCACAAAAAAAACACGTTATTTTTGATATTGATGTTGTTGGTGGTTTAAGAATAAAAAAGAAATATCCGAATGAAACATTGTCTGTTTTTGTGAAACCTCCAAGTGTAGATGAGTTGAAAATTCGACTAAAAAAACGAAAAACAGAAAGCGAAGAAAAAATTAATATGCGAATTGCAAAAGCTTCTGTAGAATTAGCAACTGCTCCTCAATTTGATAAAATTATAAAAAATTACGATTTACCAGTTGCTTTAAAAGAAGCAGAAGATTTAATGAGTGATTTTTTAGGATTAAAAAAATAAGTTAGAAGCTGGAAGTATGATGTTGGAAGCTTAAAAACTTGCTCCTTCAAACTCCTTTCTTCAAATTTTAAACTATAATTTATGAGCAAAATAGGTTTATACTTTGGCACTTTTAATCCAATTCATATTGGGCATTTAATTATTGCCAATTATATGGTTGAAAATTCAGATTTAGATGAAATTTGGATGGTAGTAACGCCTCACAATCCTTTTAAAAAGAAAAAATCTTTGCTGGATAATCATCATAGACTTGAATTGGTTTACAAAGCCACTGAAGACTATATGAAAATTAAACCTTCGGATATTGAGTTTAAATTACCACAACCAAATTATACCGTTTTTACACTAGCACATATTGCAGACAAATATCCTGACAAAGAATTTTGTTTAATTATGGGCGAAGACAACTTGAAAAGTTTTCATAAATGGAAGAATTATGAGGTTATTTTAGAACATCATCATATTTATGTATATCCTAGAATTGCTGTTGGAGAAGTTGAACATCAATTTAAAAATCATCCAAAAATTCACAAAGTTGATGCCCCAATTATGGAAATTTCATCAACCATGATTCGAAAAGGAATTAAGGATAAAAAGAACATAAAACCGATGTTAACCAAAGAAGTTTGGGAATACATAGACGAAATGAATTTTTACAAGAAATAGTTTTCTTATTTTTACGTTATCATATAAATTATACAAGCATATTTTTTGAAAAAACAAGACAAAAAAAAAGGAAAACTTAAACAAAAACTAACTGATAAATACAGATTAGTTGTTTTAAATGAAGATACTTTCGAGGAGCGTTTCTCCTTAAAACTATCTCTTTTAAATGTATTTGTATTGGGTGGTGTTTTGTCTTTTTTATTGATTTTAGTAACCACATTTATCATCACTTTTACACCAGTTAAAGAATATATTCCTGGATATTCATCAACCGAACTAAAAATAAAAGCGACAAAATTAGCTTTCCAGACAGATTCTTTAAAAAAAAAATTAGATATTTTACATGATTATACAATTGCTTTAGGTCCTATTTTAAAAGGAGAAATAAAGCCGAGCATTTTAGATTCTGTAGAAATTGAAGCTGAAAAAATAATCATAAAAGATAGTTTGCTAAATGCAAGTAGAGAAGATTCCATCTTTAGAGAAAAAATAGAAAGTCAAGATCGTTTTCCAATTCAGAATAATGCAACAAGCAACGTAAAAATTGTATTTTTTGCGCCTTTAAATGGTACTATTTCTCAAGATTACGATTCAAAAACAAAACATTTAGCTGTAGATATTGTTGCTAAAAAGAATTCGCCAGTAAAAGCAACTGCAGATGGTAGTGTAATTTTTTCTGGATGGACCACAGAAACTGGTTATGTAATTATTTTAAAACACGCTTACAATTATATTTCTGTATACAAACACAATGGAAATTTACTAAAACAACAAGGAGATTTTGTAAAATCTGGCGAAGTTATAGCAAGTGTAGGTTCTACAGGAGAACTTTCTACTGGGCCACATTTACATTTTGAACTTTGGAGTGATGGTTATGCTGTTAATCCTACAAATTTGATCGATTTTAAATAATGAGTATAAAATCTATTTTTGCAATTCCGTTTGCTAAATTCGCCACAAGAAGTGTTTATAAATGGGCAAAAAAACCACATAAAACACAAGACAAAGTTTTTAAAAATTTAATATCGAAAGCAAAAAATACTGCGTTTGGCAAAGACCACGATTTTAAAAATATTGTTACTTACAGTGATTTTAAAAAACGAGTAAACGTTTCTGATTACGAAGGCTTAAGACCTTATATAGATAGAATGGTTGCTGGTGAAGAAGATGTTTTATGGGTAGGAAAACCATTGTATTTTGCAAAAACTTCGGGTACAACTTCTGGCGCAAAATACATACCAATTACCAAAGAATCGATGCCAACGCATATTAAAGCTGCAAGAAATGCGCTGTTGTTTTATATCAAAGAAAAAAATGATGCAAGTTTTGTAGATGGTAAAATGATTTTTTTACAAGGAAGTCCTGTTTTACAAGATAAAAATGGCGTAAAACTAGGCAGATTAAGTGGAATTGTTGCACACTATGTTCCTCAATATTTACTAAAAAATAGATTACCAAGTTGGGAAACGAACTGTATTGAAGATTGGGATACCAAAGTAAATGCAATTGTTGAAGAAACCGTAAACGAAGATTTATCTGTAATTAGCGGAATTCCTTCTTGGGTGCAAATGTATTTTGAAAAACTGATTGAAAAAACAGGAAAACCAATTTCAGAAACGTTCCCAAATTTTAATTTCTTTATTTATGGTGGTGTAAATTTTGAACCTTATAAAAATAAGTTTGAAAGTTTAATTGGTAAAAAGATTGATTATATAGAATTATATCCTGCTTCTGAAGGATTTATTGCGTATCAAGATTCGCAAACAGAAATAGGAATGTTATTGCAATTAGATTCTGGAATTTTCTATGAGTTTATTCCTGCAACTGAGTTTTTTGATGAAAACCCAACAAGAATTTCTTTAAAAGATGTAAAAATTGGCGTAAATTATGTCATCATTTTAAACACAACTGCTGGACTTTGGGGTTATAATATTGGTGATACTGTTGAGTTTACATCAACAAAACCTTATAGAATTAAAGTAACAGGACGTATAAAACATTTTATATCTGCCTTTGGCGAGCATGTTATTGGCAAAGAAGTTGAGAAAGCTTTAAACGATTCAATTATTGGAACTAATATAAATATCAGCGAATTTACAGTGGCTCCACAGGTAAATCCAGAAAATGGTTTGCCTTACCATGAATGGTTTATAGAGTTTACAAACGAACCAGAAAATTTAGAAGATTTTGCAACCAAAATTGATGCTTCTATGCAGGCTCAAAACATTTATTATTTTGATTTAATTACTGGGAAAGTTTTACGTCCTTTAGTGGTAAGAAAAGTTAAAAAAGGTGGTTTTCATGAATATATGAAATCAATTGGTAAATTTGGTGGGCAAAATAAAATTCCACAATTATCTGATAATAGAAAAATTGCGGATGTTTTAGAAAACTTTTTAGAAAAATAAACAGTATAAACAATGGGAGGAGATTATTTATTTGCAGTTTTAGCTATAGGTTTAGTTATTGTCTATTTTTATAATAAATCTAGAGGTAACAGACGTAAATAGCATCAGCATAAAAAATCGTTTTGAGTGATTTTGATTTTCTTTAAATCGAAACATTCTTAAAATTATATCATCAATAAAAAAAATATGAGTACAATTAGAATTACCAAACAATTTAATTTTGAAACAGGACATGCCTTATATGGTTATGATGGAAAATGTAAAAATGTGCATGGACATTCTTACAAACTTTCTGTAACTGTTTCTGGAAAACCTATTGATGACAACACGAATGTTAAGTTTGGAATGGTGATTGATTTTGGTGATTTAAAAAAAATTGTGAACGAAGAAATTGTAGATATTTTTGATCATGCAACCGTTTTTAACAAAAACACACCTCATGTAGAATTGGCGAAAGAGCTAATGGATAGAGGACATGATGTGTTACTGGTAGATTACCAACCAACAAGCGAAATGATGGTAATTGACTTTGCAAAAAAGATAAAAAAGAGGTTACCAAAAAACATAAAACTCCATTCAATAAAGCTACAAGAAACAGATACAAGCTTTGCAGAATGGTTTGCAAATGATAATTAATTTTTAGTAAAACAGTAACGTTTTAAGCTGATAATTAAAACTATATTTGCCAAAAATTTATACGTATGAAAAAAATTAATTTAATTATATGGTTATGCCTTTCTGCAATTTTAGTAAGTTGTGGAGATGATAATAGTGATGATCGGTTATTATTAACGAATGCTAATCTACAAGGCACTTATCAAATTGGCGCTTTTAATCAAGTCATCAATGAAACTGCAACATCATCCACAGGTTCTAATGTTAATTTATCTACAACTACTAATGTTGGTGATATTTATAATTTAGACATTACTATCAATGAAAATGGAACTTATTCTGCATCTGGGCAATACACGTTTGATTTTGTTACAAAACCCAATGGAAGTGCTCAAGTAACTGGCTCAACTATTGTTGATGTTGAAGACTTAGGCAATTTTACTATAAGTTCTTTAGACAACACAATTACCTTTATTCCTTCAACTTCTTTAGAAGATGACTTCCTTTCAGGTACTTATACTGTTGTGATTCTAAATTCAACTACGTTAAGTTTAGTTCAAGAAATTGAAATTTCGAATGGATCTATAAACAACTCTAATACTACAAGTTATAGTTTTATTAAGTAGTAAATTGAATATAAAACAGAAAAGCTGTCTAAATTAAATTAGACAGCTTTTTTTATGATGAAAATTTATGCTATTATTTGCCATTAAACTCGTTCATAGTATTGTTTAAACCAGCAGTACCAAAAGAAGTAATTATTTTTGCTGATGTTGGCAAACGCTCAATTAACAAACTCTTTTCTTCTTTATTCCATTCACCTAAAACATAATCTACCTGTCTTCCTTTTGAGTAATTTGCTCCTACTCCAAAACGAAATCTTGGGTATTTATTTGTGGCTAATTTATCTTGAATATCTTTTAAACCATTATGTCCTCCATCACTACCTTTTGCTTTAATTCTAATTGTTCCAAAATCGATATTTAAATCATCTGTAACTACTAGTAAATTTTCAATAGCAATATTTTCTTTGTTCATCCAAAATTTAACTGATTTTCCACTTAAATTCATATAGGTATTTGGTTTTAGAAGGATAAAAGTTCTTCCTTTAAAACGAAAACTAGCCACATCTCCTAAGGTTTCTGTTGTAAAACTAACCTTGTGTTCCTCTGCAACTTCATCAACAATTTTAAAACCAATATTATGACGAGTATTGGTATATTTTTCGCCAATATTTCCTAAACCAACTATTAAAAATTTCTTCATTTCATCTTCTTTTGTAACTACTTTTACGTCAAATATATTGGAGAAAAAGCTTTTCAAATTCATTCTTCAAAAATAAGAAGAAATAAATAATGTTGATAAGTGAAAGTGTGTTTTTAAACTTTAGATTTTTTGAATTCAATTTAAAATTCGATTCCTAAATTTCTGAGTGATGAGTATTATTATCTTCAAAAAATAAGGATCTTTATATTCGCAAATTGAAAACTACAGAATTAAAAAAAAAGCGTTACAAAAATGTAACGCTTTTAATATATCTATTTGATACTATTATTTATTCTGTTGCAGTTGCTCCTTCTTCAGTAGCTTCTACTTCTTCATCTTCATCATCTTCTACTGCAGTTGCATTACGTGAAGTTCTTACTTGCACAACTACTGTATTATCTGGGTGCATAAATGTATAATCTTCATTAATTAAATATTTAACTACTAATTTATGACCAATTTTTAATTTAGAAATATCTGCACTTACAAAATCTGGTAAATTAGCTGGTAATGCTTTTACTTTTAATTTACGGTTTGTAAAACGTAAAGAACCACCATTTAAAACTCCAGGAGAAGTACCTGTTAATTTTACAGGAATATTCATTGTAATTTCTTTATCATCAAATAACTGATAAAAATCTACATGTAAAATAGAATCTTTTACTGGGTGAAACTGAATGTCTTGTAAAACTGCATTAATTTTTTGTCCATCAACATTAAGACTTGCAGTATATACATTTGGAGTATATACCAAGTTTTTGAACGCTTTTT
>Ga0115565_10000505_pt1 | contig 33779 bp, 24 predicted proteins | sample COGITO_mtgs_1105_FD_87199 | JGI IMG/M metagenome (GOLD analysis project Ga0115565, IMG submission 87199) | Pelagic marine microbial communities from North Sea - COGITO_mtgs_110530 | ecosystem: Environmental > Aquatic > Marine > Epipelagic | place: Germany:Helgoland, sampling site Kabeltonne... | reverse complement strand
GACCATATCCAAATAGATTACCATAACGAACTATTGTTTCAGCAACTTTATAGCGATATGTGTTGTTTAATAAACCTTCCATGGTTTTGTAATCTTGACCGTCAATCATGGTGGGAACATCTGGTGGTTTACTAAAAAACGCAAATATTCCGACAATTTTACCTGGTGCCATAATACAGATTTGTTTAGGAGGAATTGACGGTAGTTTATTCAAGGTACGTGTATTGTTTTGATTATCGCGCATTAATTGAATAAATTCATTAAAAAAAGTTTGAGGAGAAATCGGTTTACGTAATTGATCGATTTGTCCAGAATGTTTTGCGATTTCTATTTCGATTTCCTTTTCCATTTTTTCGCGCTCCAATCTTTCTTGTTCTGCTTGTGGTGAAATCAATTGGTCACTTGGAGATGGAGAAGGAGATAATTTATCAGACGAAATCGGTTTAGTTTTTGTTGCTGGAAGTGGTTTTCGGGGACCACCACATAAATCATTTCGTCTTCCATCAACCCCATTTTGATCGGGTATTTGATGTGCGTTCCATATTGCTTCAACGCATAAATAAGGAACGCGGCGATAATTTTCCTCATTTTTACCACATTGGTATGTAGTATTTAATAATGTTTTGAATAAATCGTAAATACTTGTTTTAGAATTATCAGACAAATATTTCTTTGTCTCTTGTTTAAGTGCTATTTTAGAACCGGCATTTTTTGCGGATTTAAAACGTTTCTTTTGTTCTGCTATATTTTTACTTGTCATATCAGAGGTTTGTGATTGCGCATTTTTCGAATGGTTATTTGCACTTTCTTGACTTTTTTTAACAGCGTTTTGTGCTGAATCTTTTGCTTTTTGTGCTTCTGTGTTTACTGAATCTGCGGTTGCTTTTACGTGTTCGTCCATGACTGCCTTCTGTTTTTTTGCACCGTCCATAAATTGATCCCCTGTCATATCCCCTCCTATTGTCATAGGAGGACCCATCCCTTCAATTGTCCTCGAAGTCATACCCTCACGTATTGCCAATGGATCGATATTTCCACGGTCTTCTTCAATAACCCATCCTGTAATATCACGGTCTTTCTTATCGTCAGTATAAACGCTGACACTAGTACACAATGGCATTGGTTTTTGTTCGACATTGCTTAAATAACCAGTTCCAGAGTGTTTTTGAAAAGAGGTGGGTTCACCATTATCCATTGGAAACATAGTATCATTATCAATTGATTTCATAGATGCTAATAACGAGTAAATGATACCTTTATTCCCATCCTTTGCTTTAGCCATCGCACTTGCGTGAACATTATCTACTAAAACAGAACGATTGTGAACTTGAGTATTATCATTCTTGTCTAAACATTGTGTTTGTGTATCCATAAAATATCGATTCCCAAGAAGTTCTGGTGAATTTACATATACGTCAGATGGTCCCTTGACAAGAGCATCCGCATAATCTCCAATTAATTCAGAACTATTCGCTTCCATATCTCGTGGAGTTTTATATAATTCACCATAATTGACAAAATTAATGTCAAATGTGTTGTATACATTATAATCTTCTTTTGACATAAATATGTGTTATATATTGAATATATATCTTTTTTGTTAGAACAACTAAAATATTTAGGGATATTATATATAATGACGAACCAAAAAAATACGTCAATGTCGTTACTAGAATTTTGGAACAAAGAACAAAAAAATAATAAATTAACGTTTTTAGAAAATATTCAAGAATCATTGGATATAAGTATTGTTTATATGAATCAATTTGACTGGGAAAAATACTATGTAACATATCCTGACATTCAGGGAGAACATAATGAATTGAACGCATACAAACATTGGATTGAACTTGGGTTAAAGGAGAATCGTTGTGCTGGTAAAAAATTCTCACAAGAACCATTTGAGCGTTTTGATTATAAATCATATGCTAAGTTAAATCCTGATCTAAAAGATTTTAATGAAATAGAATTGTACAACCATTGGATGAATCATGGTATATTGGAGAATCGTCAAGTAACTAAAGTGGAAGACATCGAAAATATAAGCAATACGGTAGAAAAGATTTCAGTAAAAGAGAATGTCGATATTTTTAAAAAACCCGAAAAAAATGAAGAATGGTTGAAATTATTAAAAACGTTGCTAGAAGAATTAGTATGGAAAAATTATTTAACGCACTATAGCGATTTAGTAGAAAATGGAATTAGAACACAATACGAGACAGTTATTCACTGGTTGTGTTATGGTAGAGATGAAGGACGCAGCGGAAATAAACCTCGGTTGTTAAAGAAACCATTCATTGAATCTTCCACTAATTTAAAAAAAGTAGTGGAAAAAAAAGTACAAGAAGAAAATGAAAATATAGATGAAAACACCACAAAAATAACAAATGAGAAAATAAAAAATATCCCCATGTTTATTATTAATTTAAGTGAACGCATTGATAAAAAGATGGAAATGAAGCATCAATTACAAAAAATAGATTCTCAAAAATATCACATATATCGAGGTTTTGACAAGAATGATAATGAAGTTAAAAGTGAGTTTGAGAGATATCATCGGCAATTTTCTCGTGGAAAGAATAACACCACTTTTTATAATAGTAAAACAAAGTGTAAAGTAATTACCGCGATTGGTGCGGTTGGATTAATTAAATCAACAATAGAATTATTCAAAGAGATGGAAACAATGGGACTTGATTATGCTATTATTTGCGAAGATGATGTATGTTTTCATAAGTCATTCCCATATATGTTAAAATCCGTAAAATCAACAATATCGAATCACGATTTATTGTATATTGGATATAACAATTACAGCGAAGATATTAATCATTTAATAAATGATAATTATACGCACTTAACCTTACCTATACCGAGTGATCGTTCGTTTCAACCATTTTATGGAACATATGGATATATATGTAATTCAAAATTCCGAAAAAACATTATTAAAAAAGGAATCAAATGGTTTATTAATAACAACGCAACCATTGATTATGGATTTAATATTACCACCTGGAATAAAGAGATTAATGCGGGGGTTGTAACAGGCGAGCAATTGGTGTATCCGCGTATTGATGATATGGAAGCAATTAATGGATTGCGTAAAGACAAAGATATTTTTTACACAAAACGTAAAATAAACATTATGAATTATTGGAAACCTGTAAAAGAAGAGAAAAAATTTGTATTTATAATCCCAAGTTACAATAATGAAATGTGGATAAATAAAAACGTATTATCGGTATTAGATCAGACCTATTCGAATTGGAGAATGATTTATGTAAATGATTGTTCAACCGATTCAACCGAAGATAAATTCCATGAATTGACTGAAAATTATAAAGAGAAGGTGACATATATTAAAAATGATGTAAAATATGGTCAAGCATTTAATCGTTATACTGCGTATAATATGTGTGAAGATGATGAATATTGTATTATGTTAGATGGTGACGATTGGTTGTCAAGTAGATATGTATTATCGTACTTGAATATTTTCATTCAACATTATGATTTAGATATGACATATGGAACATGTGCGCAATATTTAAAAGGAAAAGTAGATAATGTAACATGGATTCCAGATGATTATTCACAAGACACCATAGACCATAAATTATATAGAAAAGACATGTGGCGTGCTATGCATTTGCGTGTCATGAAAGCAAAATATTTAAAACAGATAAGTCCACTTGATTTTCTTATGAATGACAATGAATTTATTATATGTACGACGGATATGGTAGAAAGTTACCCATGTTTAGAAATGTGTAAAGGTCGTCATAAGAAAATCACAGAAACGTTGATGATTTACAATCGTGAAAATTCACTCTTGTACCCTACGTCATTTTACCACAAAGATTCTAAACAAAATATCAAAGATGTCATTTTTAAGAAAGTGAAAGAAACTCCTCCTTATCAAGATGTGATTCAAAATAAAAAGGTAGTACTAGTTGATATTGAAAATGAACATTATAAAGAAATGTTACAACATTACAAAGATAATTTTGTTAGAACAACAGACTTGTTCTTAGTTAGGAATAGTCTGCTACAATATTATGTCAATAAATTGAATAAATACGACGAAATCTGTTATATTTCGGAAAATGACATACAAATAGAGAAAAGTACGGACCAATGTGAAGAAATTGTAAACAAAAAGGTGGATGAAACGGTTGATGAAATAATAAAAAATGATATTGTCTCTAACGTACAACTGAAAGAACCTTCTTCGCCCATTATAATTAAAATATCAAAAAAACGAAGAAAGAAACAAACAACAAAACCATTAGAGGCAACAATATAAACGAATATTATTATTTCCCAGTTGATCCAAACCCCCCTGCGTTTCGTGAGGTAGTTTCAAAAAAGGATGAATCAACTAGTTCAATTAAAATAGGACGCAAATCGGGGGCACAAACTTGAAGTAAACGTGTATGTTTTTCTACTGGAAACGGTTCATTACCACCCGATATATTTCGAAACGCACCAATAATATTACCTCTGTATCCACTATCAATAATACCTGTTTGATTTGCCAACATTAATGGTGTTTTAGACATGCTAGACCTAGGATATAAATAATAACTAGTCGGATTCCAGCAATCGGAATCGTTGTTATACATACTCATTTCACATTGAATATTCATAGATACAAAGATAGAGTTTAATGTGGTGAACATAGTTTCTTCGGGAAAAAAAAGATCAACACCTGCGTTAGGATAAGGATCATTTCGAATATGTGTATTGTGTTTTTCGGAAAGACCTTTATACTTTTCTAACAATTCATCATTGTCTTTATTGACGGCAATATAGAGCACAGCACATTTTGTCTTGAGAGTCATTATAAATAAATATAAGATAAATCATTTATATTTATTTCATTTGTATTATATGAAAGATTGTATTATATATATGAAACAAAATAATGTATTAATAATAATGATAGTTGAACAAAAAATTAATATTATTAAAAGTCGTATAGAAATGTTATTTTCACAAACAATCAGCAATTGGAAATTACTACTTTTATGTAATAATACGAAATTTAATGAAGATTATAATCAATTACAAAAATTATATGATAATAATTGCAATATTTTGTTTCATAATGAAGAAACTATGAATATGGCGTCAACATTAAATATAGGACTTCATACTTTTTTAGAAAATAACTATAGTCATATGTTATTACTAAGTTGTCATGATAAATTTTATCCAAATTTTTTAAAATTTTTATTAGAGAAAAAAAAGGATTTTGTATATGGAAATTATCATCAGAGAAAAGAAAGTAAAAAACTAATACATAAATATAATACTGTCAATGATTTGATACATAATTATAATGGCATGTGTAATACCATGTGGTCGAAAAGTGGTATTCAAATGATTGGATTGTTTGATGAAAAAAAGGAATATTCCGCACTATACGACTATTATATAAGAACATTTATGTTACTGAAAGACACGCAAATCGGTTATGTTAATATCGCATTAAATACGTGTTTATGTGAATTTAATAAACAGCATTTTGTAGAATACAATGTAAATACATTAATCACACTTTGTAAACAGTTACCACATCAAATATCATTAGAACAACTAGAAAAAATAATTATTCAAAAACCTGAACTAAAACCAACACCAGAACCAAAACCAGAACCAAAACCAAAACCAGAACCAGAACCAGAACCAACACCAGAACCAACACCAGAACCAACACCAGAACCAACACCAGAACCAGAACCAGAACCAACACCAGAACCAACACCAGAACCAACACCAGAACCAACACCAGAACCAACACCAGAACCAAAACCTGAACCAAAACCTGATTATAAGACAATGAAAAATATTATTCCGAATTATCTTTACAAAAAACTGTATTATAAACTAAATTTATATGATGGTTGTAAAGTTCAGTTATTATTAAATAATACACAACAATGTATTGTAGAATATAGCAAACAAAATGTTACTGTGAACGACAAAATATGGAATACGACAAATTGTCTTCTAACAATTTGGTATAATAAGAGTTATTACGAAATATATATTAATCATAAACATATAATGAATATAGTTGATTATGATAATATTTTATTATCAACAATCAATACCGAATATTACAAAATGTCTATAAACTATCCATTATCTATAAGTAATTTTTCAGAAGAAAATTATATAAATTGGAATTATTTACTTTCCACATTTTCACACTTAAATCACTATCAAATAAATATTCAACATATAGATTCTACGCACGTCAATAAAAAAAAAGTGCATGAAATAGATCAAGAAATATTATCTGGTCATTGTAATTATATTTACGTAAAAACCCATAATAAAGTTTTTTTCAATCTTGGATATGCGCGAAATTTATATAAGTATACGTGTTTCAGTAATAATATATTATTTTCTGATATTGACATAGTGACCCCACAATATATATATGAACAAATGTATAAAAAAACGCTTGAAAACTATGATATAATAAAACCATACAATAATCGTCTAATTTACACAACAAGTAATGAGAAAAAAAACTGGTTAAAAAATCATAGTTATAATGACGAACAGTACAAACAATTTGCTTTATCATTAACACTTAAGCAAAATTTTTTCACATTAGGCGGAGGGATTGTATTATTTAAAAAACATATATTAGAAAAAATCGGAGGATATAATGAATTAAATAGTTATGGTTATGAAGATCGTATGATAGATGTGCATGTTATGAACGACCCTACGATAAGTATCTGTAGATTAAATCACACTATGTTCCATTTATATCATAAAAAAAATAAACATTTGAAAAATAAACTGGTGATATTATACAATAAGAAATATTATAATTGTTTAATATATGGAAAACATCATGATTTACATGATTGTTGTCACCATAAAACGATATGGTTAGATAAAATAGAAGAATTTCATAGAGAATATAATGGAAATTTAAAATTGTTTGAAAATTTAAAATATAGAATTAAATATGCTACATTAAAACCTTTACTATTTAACAATAACTAGATAAATTCATAATATCTGTAAGAGCTTTATCCATTTTAAGTTTGCTTTTGATAACATCGTCTTGAATAAATGTTTTGAAAAAATGCCATTGTTTTTCTTGATCATGTATTTTATATTTATCCATATAAGAAAGAACTGCTTGACTACTATTTTCTTCAGATGTTTCTTTTCCGCCAATTTTATTTCGATAATTACTAATATACCCATCTTTGAAAAAAGTAAATCCTTTAATATACACTTCTTCTGCGTCACTAGACAGTACATCTAAAATAGCTAAGAGTCCCGTATTAATACGAGTATCTGCTTGTTTGTCCCATTCCGTATATTTATCCATATTTATCATACCAAAAGGAATAGTGGTTTGATTGTTTAAATGAAACATCACATACCAATCCAACCGTTTTGTACCGCGAAATATATGATCTCGCGTATTTTGCATATTACAACCGAACATAATTGGGTCAACTATTAATTTTAAATTATGTTCTTTCGCATAATTTATATCAATTACACCACCACATTCTTCGCTACAATTCATACAATTATACAATATATCCGTACGTTTCCCAATATAGGTATCTAATGAAGAATCGTGGTGCCATTGCTTATTAATACGAACAATAATATCATATTCGTCTTCTATTTCGCATCCATTTTCTTCATTATAAATAGATGGTGATGGACCAATAATTGCTACTTTTTTTCCTGAAAAAATATCTTCATATTTTTTCACAGTTAAAGCATTCATTTCCTTGACAAAATTTTCTTTTTCTTCTAAATTGATTTGAATAATATAAGCAAATCGTTTATGGATAGGAATAGTAGTAATTTTTTCCAAGTTTGGATATTTATCAATAATTTTATTCATTATATAATAAAATTATGTTTTATAATAATTATACCAATGTATCAAAATCTATTTTTGTAAAATAGGGTATTTTAGATACAGGTGACCCATTGTGAATCGTTACATCTTTTGGGCAGTATTTATGGATATTTTCCCATGATCCCATTTGAAATGTATCAGTATTCGGTAAATTAAACTTGTCACCCTTTTGTTGATATTCACCAAACCAATAATTAGGATTATGTTCTAAATCTTTGGTCAACACAATACGATTTTTTCGCTTTTCATCATAATGTTTTACACCATCAACTTCTTCTACATAATCACAATCGCAACCAAGTAAAACAATATTTTTATATCCTAACATAATACCAATTTGAATTGCGTTTGCACCCGATGATCCAGGATTATAATATTTATCGAACGATGTAGAAATTTGTTTATAGTCGTTTACATTAATATGAATAAAATTAAACTGTTTGAATTTTGGGTGATTGTATACTTCGTTTTTATACAAATTTTGTTTTTTTGGTCCATGGCCTATAAAAAAAAATTGCTGAATGGCATTGTCTTCTAATACAAGGTTTTCAAACGCTTCTTTGTGACTCTCATTGACTACGTAATCAAAACAACCAAAATAAGTAGGATAAAAGTTATATTTTTCATATGCGCGATATGCGGCGTTTAGTCCAAATGTATGATTATTACGTAATAATTGTAATTTTTTAGGATCGTTCATTATTTCACCCAACGATGGACCATTTCCCATAATGAATAATGTTTTTGATGTGTCAATAGTCATAATATATATTATTTGTATATTTAAATATATTCAAATAATATATATGGATAAATTATATTATAAATTGGCATTATATTCTGGATGTAATATACAATTTTTATTTGAAAATATCATTGTATTTGAATATGAGCATAATGATATAGAAAATATGATAATTACCATATGGAAAAAGAATAAACTATTTTATATATACTTAAATGGGAATGAAATGACATATATATCGAATTATGATAATATTGTATTAGCAACAAAAAATTCAGATTATTATAAACTATCTATTAATTATCCATTATCTATAAACGGATTTACTAAAAGTCATTTTGAAAATTGGAATTTTATATCAAACACATTTGTTCTACATAAAGATATTCAAATAAATATTCAACATGTAGATTCATTAAAAATAGTGAATCCAGAAAATATTAGATTATTAGATGAAAAAATAATAAATTTAAATTGTAATTACATTTTTGTTGACAAAATGAAGTCCTGTTATTTTAATCTTGGATATTGTCGCAATTTATATAAGTATTTATCCTGGAGTGATAATATATTATTTTCAGATATTGATATATATGTCCCCCATTATATATTAACTAATATATATAATAAAACAGTAGAAGGATATGCTGTTGTGAAACCTTATAATAAGATTATTTATACAACACCAGAACAAAAACAAGAATGGTTACAAAAAATGGTAAATGATGATAATTATAATAAATTTATATCGAATATAAATGACAATTCAAGAAAAAAATGTTTTTCCGTATCAGGAGGAATTGTTTTAATAAAAAAACATATATTAGAATTAATTGGAGGATTTAATGAAATAAATGGTTATGGGTTTGAAGATCGTTTTATGGATATACATTTATTACATCATGAAACAAAAACGTATATATATGATTATAAATTGTTTCATTTATATCATGACGCCCCAAAACAAAAATATATATCTAAAACAGTATTAAACTATAATACAAAATATTATAATTGTTTTCATCATTCAAATAATAAAAATTCAATTCATGAACATTGCGAGCATATTACTCAATTCTTACCATTAATAGAATCCTTTCACAAAAAGACAAATGGAAATTTACAGTTATTTAAACAAAATAGAAATATTTATAAATACGCTACCCTTAAAAAAATTCTATTTACATAATTGTAACTTTATATAATTACAATTATGTTGAAATAATTACACTCGCAGTTTTTCAATTAATTTATTCAAAATCCATTCGGACCCTTCATATGATAAATGCATATTGTCAACCGTATATTTTTTAATTTCTTCATCAGTCCATTCTAATAAATCTATCATATGTGTAAATTGATTTTGCGTTTGTTTTGCGTAATCGCTAATAATATGAATATTGGTTGGTCTTCCTAGTTTATTTTTCAATGTATAATTCCCCTCCCAGTTTGGTACAATTGAATTTGAATTAATATATATTAATTTCGAGTCAAATTTTTTTAAATAAGGTATAATAACCTGTTTATTTATATCTAAAGATACTAAACTTCGTGTATCTTCGCCGTCGTAATATACATGATGTGTACTGTCTAAATGCTGCTCTAATAGTTCTGATGGAATAAATTGACTCATAAAATCTTGTTTATTGTTAATAATTCTTCCATTGGGTCGCTTCACATCAACTAATTGATCAAATGTGATTTCTGTAAATTTTTTCGGTTGAAAACAGTTTTTGAAATTTGATAATGGACGAGGAGAAAATTCTACTACACCTGTAAATAATATTATTTTATCGTAGGAATCAACATCAATAATTTTTTTCTCTATAATTTCGATAAATTCCAATGTAGATGTCCAAGAAAATGGGCAGCACATTGTGTCAACCACAAATCCTTTGTTTTGTAGAAAAGATGTTATTTTGTCTGTAAAAATTGGTTGATTTGGAAATGTAGCTTTATGTTCTCCGCGACTATCCGTAAAAATTAAAACTTTTGTCATTGTATATTATAGTTATAAAAATGGTTTCACAAACTGTTCTTTTAGTAATGAATATTGAAAATGTATCATTAATTCAATCTTCCATTGAACGATTATTTAATCAGTCATTTCCGCATTGGAAATTAATATTATTGTATACGAATGAATTACAAATTGAAACTATTCAAACAAAATATACTTTCAATAAAAATATAATGTTTATAAAAAATAGCAATCACCATATTGCGAATGCTTTTAATTCTATATTAGAATATTTCTTAGAAGAAGATTACAGTCATTTGTGTTTCATAAATGACCATGATAAATATTATCCAAATTTGCTGAAATTCCTATTAGAAGGAAAATGCGATTTTGTTTATGGAAATTATCATAAACATAGAGACCATATTATTGAAGCAAGAGAATACAAAGATAAAGAAGATTTAATACAAAATTACCAAGGATTATGTAATACTATGTGGTCTAAAAATGCTATACAAAATATAGGATTTTTTGACATATTAAAAGAAGATGTTGCATTATATGATTATTATATTCGAACATTTGATACTTTACCCAAAAAAGAAATAAAATACATAAAAATCGCATTAAACACTTGTTTATGCGAAAAATATAATAAACCAAAAACAGAACTTTTTCTTAAATTTCAAGAATTTTGTATGAAACTTGTACATGATCCATATTTCATGCCAAGACTTGAAAAATGGAACGTATACAACCAACGTTCATGTATGATGGTAGAATTAGTTGATATCGACGAAAATATTGAATATGAAGAATTGAAAATGAATTCTGAATTAAATGGTTACATAATTACGTTATTAGGTTATAACTCTGTAAAATCGGATGGAACACGACATACAAATTGGTTTCCATGGAACCGTTTCAAAGATGTATATGAAACTATTGGGTATAAATGTGAATGGACAAGTTTAAATAAACTTCAACGACAAGATGAGAAACGTGTATTTATTACATGGAACGAGCCGACAAGTTTAGAGTTGGTTCAAAGTGGTAAAGTTCATTCCAATGATATTATTTTTCAGAAATTAACAAGTTTAGGAAAAGGTATGGAAAAAGACAATTGGACAAGTGATCCCAAAGAATGGTGTAAAGCATGGAATTGGCCAATTTACAGAACATTCGAATATTTATATGATTGTGGAATCAATATTTATGGTTTTGGTTGTAAAACTCGCTATGATGAATTTCCTGAAAAAAAACGTATTTGTGAAAAATTAAAAGATCGCATTTTTTGGATTTCATGGGGCGGAACACCATTTAATTGGGAACAAATAAAAAACGCAAAACCAATGATGGAAAATTTAACTAATGATATTACGTTTGTAGGAAGTAAATGGGGAATCGTCGGACGGGGTAATGTGGATGCGTGGGAAAAATATATCGAACCGTTACGAAAAACTGACTATAACTTTCAACAATATGGAGGTATTGGTAACAAAATGGTAAGTGATCATGAAATGGTGAAATTGTTACAACAGTCAAAGTTGTGTCCAATTATTCACGCTCCTTCATGGCAAGCAGAATATGGTATACAAGATCGTTTTTACAGTGTATTTTTGAGCGGGCGATTTGGTATATGTGATAATATGGGCATTATTGATTTATTTGGAATAGAATTAGAAGAAATTTGTGCTGAAGATTCAAACACATATTTGCAAAAATCGAAACACTTTTTAAAATTTCCTCAAAAGCAACTTCCCTTTATTAAATACATTCAATCCAAAATTAAAACCAAATATAATTTTTATAAACAATGGGAATATATTTTAAATAGTGATAAAATTCATAAAAAATGGAATTTTACAAATTCTTCAAAAGAAATTCTAAAAAACGTTGGTAATATTCCATATGTATATATTGATTAAAATATTTTATCATTTCATTTATATATACATAGATAAATGAAAATCGTCGGAAACGGTCCCTCGTTAAATGAATTTGACCATAAGGATGTATTTAACAATAATGAAGATAGTGCATCATCCAATCGCGCTTATATAATTTATGAAAAATATAATTATTATCCAAATTATTACTTTTGTATCGATAAAGCAGTATTATTGAATTGTTTACCACATATTAAACAATTATTTGATAGTCCTATAAAACAGTTTATATTATTACATTGTGATGAAACTGCTGAATTATCATCACATGAAAAGGTGGTTTTAGTACATAAGAATAGTGGAAATGAAAAATATTTTGGTGATGTTTCTACTTTCATGATTTATTATTTATATAAAAACTTTAATATAAAACATTTCAATATATATGGGTGTGATTGTAGTTATGTTGAGGATTGTGATCAATTAAATGTAGATATTCAATATAACGAAAATGATCCGGCACGGAGAATTGTATTAAAACCTAAACCTGGTTCAACCGATCCAAATCATTTTTTACCGAATTATTATGATGAACATACTGAATATTCTGTTCCCCGAACTAAAAATCATTTAACTATGTGGAAAAATATCAGTTTGATTTCAGATATTGTTGTACATTTCAAGACTTTTTCAAATGGGAGTGTTTTTTTTTCCATTGAAGAACACTTGTTTAATGCAAAAAAAAATGTGTATGACTATGTTTCCCATTGTTCTTTTTATTGTAATGAATTAGTAGAAAAAAAACAATTTATCAATATACATTACGAATCATCTCTTTCACCTAATTATCGTCACGTTGAAGATCATATTTTACATAATGCAAATAAAACAAGAAATGAATGTAATATAAGTCAATATAATAATGTTGTCGATGAAAAAATTTTAACATTTATCATATGTATTAAAAATAGAAATATTAGAACAAATATTTGTTTAGTCAATTTAGTACAGGTTTGTAAAGAGTTTGATAAACAAGTAGATATTATTTTAGTAGAAGAAAAAGGACATGATTTATTTATTGATAAATTTAATACATTTCAACATACAAATTTAAAATACATTCAAGTTAATGAATATGATAAAAATATATTTAATCGTAGTCATTTATTGAATATTGGGATAAAGTACGCAACTACCAAATATGTTGCTATGTATGATTGTGATTTTTTAACATATAATATATCATCACTAATGAAAACATTGTCTTATTATTTTCATCATAATAATCTCATATTTCGTTGCTCGTTATATGAAAGTGAGGCAATGAATAATAAAAAAAAAATGCACCCTTATAGTTATGTATGGATTTACAACAAACATATTATAAATCAAATTAATTACTTTAATGAAGATTTTGAAAATTGGGGTTACGAAGAAACAGATATTGCGTCACGTATATTAAGAAATGAAAATAAATTAATTCATATTTATAATGATTTTTTCCACTTATCACATGAAGAAAATACGCGCAATAAAGACAATAAAGGCAATAATTACAAATTGTTTCGTTCAAATATTATAATTCCCAAAAATCTTCGTTTAATAAAACATAATCCTTTTCACGGAGAACATATTTTATTCTTAAATTATAATGAATCTAATGAAATTTTTAATGACCAAGATGCTATTATATACACTCCACAATCATTAACAGTTGTTTTAATTAATAAAGATTTATTTAAATGTAAAATAATTGGAAATATTACAGAAATACCTTTTACAGACGACGTGTATAATACATTTAAGACGGTAAACGCATTCGGATTTGATACTTTACCACTATGGTTTAAAAATATGAACAATATAGGTATTATAACTCCTATGTTTAATCAAAATGAAGATATATATAACATTCATTTATCATCAATAAAAAAACAACGTGATCAAAATTATATTCATATAACAATTGATTCATTTTCAAAACCCAATTTATTATATAAATTCTTTGAAAACAACCATCCTCAATCGTTATTTGTACAAAAAAAAAGTAAAATAGTCGATGCTATACAAATTGGTTATACATTGATATGTAATTCAGTACATTATTGGTCATGGTTAAATTCAGATGATGAATTGTATGATGAACATACATTACATATTGTAAAAGAACATATATGTAAGATGAATAATCCTGATTTACTTTATGGAAAAGGGATATATGTGAAAGAAAACAAAACGAAATCCGTAAATGTTTGTAAAGAACATGAAAGAAATCCAATTGAGAGTTTATTAACGCACGTAGGTATTTGTCAACCATCAGTGTATATGAAATCGAAAGAAGAAAAAATAGAAAATTGTTTATTTAATTTAGAAGAAAATATGGTTTTTGATTATGAATTATGGATAAAACTAGCGTTTGAACATGTTCAATTCAAATATATAGATCATAATTTATCGAAATACAATTTTACAAATATTAATATTACAGGGAATAATAGAACTGAACAATTATATCAAACATGTACTACGGTAAAGAAATATTATGGTTTTGTGCCACTAGATTGGATTAAGAGATATAGTGGAAGTAAATTAAACAATGCTGATGGAATTTGGAATATGAGTAAACCTTCCAATTTAGATACATTTAGTAAGGAATTTAATAGTGACGCGGTACTATACGAAAAAGGAGATTTTATACAAAATGAATTTAATAAAATCCAACTATAATTTTTGCGTTTATATTATTCATATGTCTATATATATATGAATAAAGAGTATTTAATCCAAAATATCAAACATTGGGATTGGGAATCCTATGGTAAAGAAAACAAAGATTTGCGTTATGATTCATCTAGTTTATTCAACCACGCATTACGCCATGGTATTAAAGAAGGACGAACTTTGAAATTTGATAAAAATAAGAACTTTTTAAAGCATAAAGATGTAGATTTAGTAGAATATTTTAATAAATTAGATAATTTTTTAATTATACAACCAATACTTGGTTTAAGTAATCGTTTGAGGGCATTGGCGTCTGCATATAGTATATGTAAAGAACTGAATAAAAATTTAATTATTAATTGGATTCCCGATTGTCATTGTGATTGTAGAATAGAAGATTTAATCACAAATATTGATGACTTATGTGTTGCGGTTATTGATAATATAAATACCAATAAATTGATAAATTTAAAAATACCATACTATAATATTCATGATAAAAAATGTAAGTTTGAAAATATTCCCAAAAAAATATACGTTAAATCACATAGTAAATTAAATAATAATCTAAATGAAAATAAACATTTCAATTCATTTTTACATTCGTTAATATTTAATACAAAAATAAATACTCTAATAAATTCTATTCCAAATATAAACGAATATATTGGAATGCATATACGTATGGAAGGTGGTGAATATAACCAGTCAATCGAAGCAGAGAAGGGATCAAATTGGACTGAGTATGGGAAAGAAATGATGTACAAATATAGAGAATTATCCAGTATTGATAATTTTATACATCAAATAAATAACATTTTATATAAAAATCCTCAACAAAAGTTTTATATTGCTACGGATATGAAAATAAATTATAAAAAATTAATAGATATTTATGGAAATGATACAATAAAATTTTTACATAGAGATTTATTTGACCGTTCCTTAGAACAAAAATATTATGCTGTTGCCGATATTATATTATTATCTAAATGTAAACAATTTTATGGTTCTTTTTATAGTTCTTTTTCTGATATGGTTACATATTTTCAAAAAACAGATATTACAAAATTAAATATTTTTAGTAAAGATTTTAAAAACCCAAATTTGATACAAAATAAAATAATAAAGTTCTATGATTCGGACTCGGATAAGGATTTAACTAAAATTTATATAGATAAAACAAAAATGTTTAAACATTGTTCAATGGATAGTGAAACAAGAATAAATATAAAAAAAAATGATAAAAGTGTAGTTTATTATTATGACAACGAATGGCAATATCCGGTAATTACAGAAAAGCGTGCGTTTGAATTATTGAAAGACGAATGTTTACCTATTAATTATCTTGCGTTTCCATGGGCAACCTTAATAGATAAATATGAAAAAAACAAAGATATTGAACTATTTAAAATTATCGGAAATATAGTATGCGAAAAAAATTGTTTTACAATATGTCAACATATTCATTTTAGAAGATTATTGCCTATTTTTAAAAATATAGGTATTACACATTTATTTGCGTCACACACATCTAAATATGATCATGCGTACGAAGAATTATATGGAATAAAAATTATACCATTTCATTTATACCCATTTAATTCAATCGAAAATTATAACTTAAAAAATAAGAGTTTCAAATATATATACTCATTTAATGGTGCTTTTAATCCAACATGTTATTTAAAAAGTAGGTCATATTTGAAAAATATTAACAATGATAAATATTATATCAATATAAAAAATCAATGGAATTTTCAAAAGCAAGTTTATGTCGATCAAATACAAAACAATATTTTTGTATCAACAAATGACGAAAAATTAGATACTGACTATATCAAGTTGTTAGAATCGTCTCAATTTACATTGTGTCCGTCCGGAAGCGGTCCTAACAGTATTCGATTATGGGAAGCATTATCAGTAGGTAGTATCCCTATAGTTTTATCAGATAATTTACTTTTAAATCAACAAATAGAGTGGGAAAAGTATATAATAATATGGGAAGAAAAAAAATTTAGTAATTTGAATGAATATATAGAAAAAATTCCTTATCATAGAATTCAATTGATGCAAAATAACTGTATTGAATTATTCAATTCAATGTTTTCAAAAACAAATTTCGTTAAACCGATTTTACTGTATTTTACACATTTTCTCATTGATACTAGTGAAGATTTAAACCCTTGAATATACGAGTGGTAAAAACCATAAAAGATATTATAAAAAAACAAAGAAAATGTTATAGAAGAAGATGCGAAATATTTGAAAAAATAAAAAGAAGACATCCCTGAAACGATTAAAGATTCTGCGAAATGAGGAAGTTGACCGACCTGATAAAGATTGGAATTTGAATACGGGTAGAGCAGTTGTTGGTCGTAGAACAGAGACCATAATGGTTGATCAAATATCTACAAAATAGCAAGGAATGTGATAAATAACATAGATAGACTAAGTTATTTATGTAGAGAAATGAATGGTGGCATAAAGTCATCATCGTTAGGTCTTTCAGTTTCACGACTTAGTCGTGAAACCAAAGACAAAACAAGTAATCAAATTACTTCAATGAATGCTATGCGGGTATGAGTTAGATATTAATGAACATTTTGATATTTCGTGGACGTCTGAAAAACCAACCCTCATACACCCAGTTTGGTGTTGTATATGATTTTTAGAAATACTTGCGTTGGTTACATTATCATGTTGGTAATGAAACGCATTGATATAATTGGTTGGGTTTGATAGTCTATATCCTAAACGATATAGTTCTCCTGCGAATAAATTATCAGAACGTAACCACCCTAGATAAACGTCATTTTTTATAGACTTAATAGGAGAAGTATAAATCCAAGTATCTTGGGAGGCGTTGTGTTTTTGCCAAACTCCTGTTGTAGACGATTTCATTTCAAATACATTCGTACGTGTTAAACAAACAATCTCATTATTTTGTAAAAGTTTCCCTTTTTTTATAAGTGCCAATGTATGATCATAGTAAATATCATTATTACTTATTATACATTTAGACCCAATAAATCGATTAGAATACTCTATTATACGATTAATATTAATCGATTTTGGAATTTTGACTTGAACTATTTCGATTACTACCTTCGGATGTTTTAATTGAGGATACATCTTATAAATTTCTTTACAATCTATAATTTCAATAGTTTCAAAAAATATCACAATCATTTCTATAAGTTTATTTTCAATATTGAGTAAAATACAATGAGACATCTCATCGCGTTTTATCTTATTGGTTTCAAAATATAATTGTGTTAGTAAAATGTATGTTTCATTATTAATAAATTCTTTAATTGGATTACTTAGATCTTGCAAATATTGTTTTGCGTCGAGTATATATTTTGGATCAATTTCATCGAGGTCTTTCAAATTTAAATCAGAATTTTCACATATTCGTATACAACATTTATTAAAAATGTCCTCGCGTGGATACCACATATTATCTGATATAAGAATCGGAACATTATTATACATTATGGTTTCACTAAACCGAATAGAATTCGGGCCAATCCCTAATGGACATAAAACATATTTTGAATGTCTCATTATATGGTCATAATTAATTTCATTTAATATATTTTCATACTCCTTATCTTGACAAGTTTTAATTTTAGATAATTGTTTTCCGTATATTTCTTGATTAAAATGCCATTCATTAACAGTTTTACAATAATTTGTAATATTCTTATTCTCATTTAGATAATTTACAATTTTCATTCGAATATTTACACACTGTTCTGCGTGAGGGTTATTATTATAATTAATATTACCTATAAATGAAACATAATAACACGTCTCATTTTGTAGAATTGAGTTTGTCAACTCTTCATACTCACTTGACATACTAGTCATCATTTTAATATTTGGTTTCATATCATAATTTGGTGTTATTATAGGATATAATAAGACGGGCAATATTAAAACCTGATGTTTTGTAAAAATAGAAATACTTTGCTCCTTTGTTATGTGGGGTGAAAATATAACATTTATATTTAAATCCTTTAATTGCTTGACATATTTATGTATATGATAACTTTGAAACGTGGTCACGTTGGTCTTTCGTCCACTTATATATTTGGATTTATCATAATTATATTTAGATAATACATCGTTTATTGTTTTATCGGTATCATTTACAAGTTCTATTATGTTCGCCCAAGGTAAATTAACATAATTATATTGTTCATGATTTGTAAATTCCGAATTTAAGAGATTCGACCAACACTCTTTTTCAGTTTTATTTGGTGTCTGCCAATCAATCTGGTTTATATTAGTTGCCATATATATATATATATATATATATTATACCCTTAAATATGCGTTCGTATTAAAAATGCTTTTATGTCTTTTTTTTGTTAGAAAAAAGACGGCATTTACACCTTGCGATGGTTCAACTGTAAATCCAACTTAAATATCAGCGACCCTTTTCCTTAATCGCTCACACATATCACCTAAATATTATATTCTTTATGAGTTTCATAAAATTTTTTGCTTCTTTTAGGTGCTGTATATTTTTTTAATTTTTCTTTTAATATTTCAATTTCATTTTTAAACGCTAAATTTTTTCTTAATAAGTTCTTCGTTATTCATTAAGGTAATACAATAAATTATTTTTGTATATTTTCACTATATAAAAATCGACGTTTGAAATGTAAAAAAGTGTAAAGAAAGTCTAACTTACTTTTATACAAATATCTATTTATCAAAATAAGTTAATATTTATTTATTACTAATAAATAAATATATACCACTCTCTAATGCTTAAATATTTTTTTCATATATGTAACCATGTTATTAATTTTGCTTCTTAATGTATTATCATCATCAATAACCGATCTTCCTTTGTTTTCATTCCAATCTTGTTCAGGTCTATCTACTTTTTCGTTTCGAGTTATAATTGCATCTAACACATATGGTTTCATTCCAACTTTATTCATTTCATAACGTAAACTACTTGTATCTTTGGGAAAACAAGTTCCACCAAAACCACATTTACCATCATGACCAGGTACTTTTGTATGACTATGTAATATTCGATCATCGTTTGCTGCTATATTCCTTACATTTTCATAATTAATTCCCTTTATTTTACATAATTCAGCAAATTCATTACAAAATGATACTTTATTTGCTAAAAAACAATTCTTAAACATCTTAACCATTTCTGCTTCCATATTTGTTAAAAAATTTAAATTATTATATTTAATTCTATCATTTTCAAAAGCTAGATCAAATAATTTAGTTATAGTAGTTCTAAATTTATCATCTACTTCATCTATAATAACTTGATATGGTATACCAAAAACCCAATCTTTATTATTAATAAAATCATCAATATAGTTTTTTTCGGTTAAAAATTCAGGCATAAAGTAAACACCTAACTCATCACAAGTTCCAGCAGGAACTGTCGATCTTAACACAATAAATCCTTTGTAGTCAATTGATTGTAAATCATTTAATACTGATTTAATTATATTTAAATGACACGAACCATCCTTAGACATAGGGGTAGGTACACTTATGAAAATAACTTCACATTGATTCATATCTTGTAAGGCTAAACCAGTTGGTTCACATGCTTCAGGATTAATATCATATGCCAATAATTGAATATCTTTACATTTTAATTGAGTAGTTGCTTTACCCACAAATCCGTTTCCGATTACGCCAATAATCATAATATATATTAGCATTATCTTTAAAATATTACAAAATTTTTATGTAGATAAATATAAACTTGTCATTATATATAATGAAAATATTAATTACAGGCGGAACTGGTTTAGTAGGTTATGGTATTCAACAAATTTCTTCTCAATACAATCATGAATTTGTCTTTTTAAGTTCGAAAGATTGTGATTTAACAAATTACGAAAATACATTAAAAATATTTAAAAGTCATCAACCTGATTATGTCATTCATTTAGCTGCGTATGTTGGTGGATTGTTTAGAAACATGAATTACAAGGTGGATATGTATGAAAAAAATACCTTAATGAATTGCAATGTTTTAAAATGTTGTCATGAATGTAAAGTGAAAAAAGTAGTTAGTTGTTTATCCACTTGTATTTTTCCAGATAAAACTACTTACCCTATTGATGAAACTATGTTACATGATGGACCGCCTCATTTTTCCAATGATGCTTACGCATATTCGAAACGTATGTTAGAAGTACAAAGCAAAGCATATCAAGAACAATATGGTGACAATTTCATTTGTGTAATTCCCACTAACATTTATGGTGAAAACGATAATTATAGTTTAGAAAATGGACACGTTATTCCGGCGCTCATTCATAAGTGTTACAATGCTAAACAAACTAATTCGAAATTTGTAGTTTGTGGAACGGGTTCACCATTACGTCAATTTATTTATTCAAGAGATCTAGGGGAATTAATTTTATGGGCATTGGAAGAATATCATGAAAAAGATTCTATTATTTTATCTGTTGGCGAAAAAAAGGAAATAAGTATTAAAGAAGTTGCTACATTAATTGCTAAAGAATTTGATTATGGTCATATGATGGAATTTGATACAAGTTTTTCTGACGGACAATTTAAGAAAACTGCTGATAATTCTAAATTAATCTCTTTATGTGAAAATCTGGAATTTACATCTTTAGAAAAAGGTCTCCAAAATTCGATTCAATGGTTTATAAATAATTTTAAGACATGTCGTAAATAAATATTTTGTATATTTTATGTTCTATATAGAATATATAATGAAAATAGCATTAATTACAGGTATTACTGGTCAAGATGGATCATATTTAAGCGATTTGTTATTAGAAAAAGATTACATTGTATGGGGTATTATACGTCGCGCTTCTGATATTAATACTCATCGCATTGAACATTTACGTTCTAATTCAAATTTAATATTAAAATATGGCGATCTAACCGATAGTTCTAATTTACTAAACATAATCTATGACATCAAACATAGTTACCCTAATATGGAACGTCTAGAAATCTACAATCTTGGAGCAATGAGTCACGTAAAAGTTTCTTTTGATATGCCCGAATATTGTGCGGATGCTGATGGCGTGGGTACATTAAGATTATTAGAAGGAATCCGCAGTGCGGGAATTATGGATAAATGTCGTTTCTATCAAGCATCTACTTCTGAATTATATGGTCTAGTCCAAGAAGTTCCTCAAAAAGAATCAACCCCATTTTACCCCCGTTCTCCTTACGGCGTTGCTAAATTATATGGTTTTTGGATTACAAAGAATTATCGCGAATCATACAATATGTTTGCTTGTAATGGCATTTTGTTTAATCATGAGAGTCCAAGAAGAGGACCTACTTTTGTAACGCGTAAAATTACACGAGGATTAAACTCCATTTTAAAGGGGGACTGTGATAAATTAGTGTTGGGTAATATTGACGCAAAACGTGATTGGGGTCACGCTAAAGACTATGTAGAAGGTATGTGGCGCATGTTACAAGTTGATACTCCTGACGATTATGTTCTTTCTACTAATGAATTTCACTCTGTACGTGAATTTATTGAAAAGTCTTTTGCTTTAAGAGGATTCGACATCAAATGGAAAGGTAGTGGTTTGGATGAAATTGGATATGATGAAAATACCGGAAGAGAACTTATTTTTATCTCTGAAAAATATTTCCGTCCTGCTGAAGTAGAAGAACTATTAGGTGACAGTACGCGCGCTAGAACCGAATTAGAGTGGGTTCCTCAATATAGTTTTGATGAATTAGTCCAAGAAATGGTGGACGAAGATTGTAAGTAAATGTTAATTTGATATAAAATAATTTGTACAAATAAATATATTATTATAATTATATATGCCATATACAATTATAAGTTACTGTAATGGAAGATGGCCTGACATAGGTGGAGTTGCAAGATATGATACTCAATTAAAACTAATTTTTCCAGAAAGAGTTTTTTTTAAGGGTCCACAACAAAAAGAAGAAATGCTCAATTTTTTTAAAACCTGTGAAAATCCTATAGTCATCACTGATAATCATTTAGCATGTGATATTCCAAATGAATATCCTATTATATTAGTACACCATGGTTGTGCTTTAACAACTTCAGAAAGAAATCCGGATTGGGGTCCTTATTGGAGAGATTTATGCTGTAATGGTCAAAAACAAATGTTATCATTTAGAAATCCAGAAAATACTTGGATTATTTCTATATCAAAAGCATGTACAGATGACTTTACAAGATTTTATCCTAAGTTTTATCCTAAATTTACAAGATTTGATTTATTACATCCATCAGAATTTGATGAAAGTAAATTTAAAAATTCTTTTAACGATAAACCTATTATTTTAGGTAATTGGAGTCATATGAAAAAAGGAAAACATTTATTTCCAAAATTATCAGATTTATTACCAGAATTTGAATTTAAACGATTATCTGTAATGCCAGAAAAAAATGAAACACTAGAATCATTTAATTTAAGAAAACAAGAACAATATTTACAGAGTGATATTTTTTTACAAATAGCAAATAGCGAAGGATTTTCTTATGCTAGTCAAGATGCAATGATATGTGGATTAATTCCTGTTTGTACTAATGTAGGTGGGTTTTATGGAGATGTAGATAAAAAATCCTATGTAGAAATAGACTGGAAAATGTGTTATGGTGATGATATAGATTATGATTATTTATGTAATAAAATAAAATACGCATGGAATAATAGAGAAGAGTTATCAAAAAATGCTAGAAAATGGTATATGGAAAATTGTAGATTCGTCGATTGGGAAATTAAAATGAAAAAAATTGTTAATGATTTTGTCAAAGAAATGGTAGACGAAGATTGTAAGTAAATCAAAAACAAATAATTTATAATAATTGAACACTTTATAAATTATTTAACAACTTAAGAACGACCAAAATCATCTTCATAACGCACAATATCATCTTCGCCTAAATAATCGCCTATTTGGGTTTCTACAAATTCCACCATTTCGGTTCCAATGTTCTCCATGCGATGTAACGCTTTTACTGGAATATATACATGTTCATTTGGACTCATATCAATAAATTGATCATCTAACTGAACGCGCGCCTTTCCTTTGACAATCACCCAATGTTCACTGCGTCTATTGTGACTTTGTAACGATAAACGTTTTCCAGGATATACACCAATATGTTTTACTTTGAATCCGGAATGATCATTACCTTCTACATTAATATACCATCCCCATGGTCGATATGCTTTAGAATGAACAATCTTTAAATCTTCATCCTTTTCGGGAATTTTCGCAATTAATTTTTTTATATCTTGACATTGGTCTTTGTGAGCAATCAATAAAGCATCACGATGATTGACAATAATCAAATCTTTGACTCCTAATGTTGCCACTATAGCGCAATCACTTTCAATATAACAGTTTTCACTATTTTCGGTAATAATAGAACCTTTCAATGTATTATTGTCTTCATTTTTATAACATTCATCATGTAATGTTTTGAATGAACCAATATCAGACCATTTACCGTCATATTTAAAAGTATAACAATTTATACTATTACTATTTGATGTTAATGGTTCCATAATAGCATAATCAACCGATATAGCATCACATGTTTCAAATAGTTCCTTGTTTAATGAACACACATTATTGGAAAAATGACTGTTTCCTAAAGTTTCTTTACATGTTTTCAAAATAGAAGGTGAATATTGTTCAAAACATTGGATCATAGTTTTATTTTGAAACATAAATAAACCCGCGTTCCATAAATAAGATCCTTCTTCTAGATAAATTTTAGCAGTTTCTTTATCCGGTTTTTCTTTAAAACCAAGTGTTTTGTTTTTATCATTGGTTTGAATATAACCGTATCCCGTTTCAGGGTAAGATGGTTGAATGCCAAAAGTAATTACTGAATTATCACAATGATGGGTTGCGGTTTCAATTAAACCACATAATTTAGCATCATCGAAAATATGATCACAAGGAACAATTAATGAAACAATATTTTCACTGTCAACTAATGACGCAACACATACTGCTGCTGCTGAATCACGACCAATTGGCTCAGTAATAATTTGAAATTCATGTTTTAATTGTAAGTTGTGTATTTGTTCTTGGACAATAAATTCGTGTTCTTTGTTACAAATAATTACGTATTTATGAATGTCTAGATTGGTTGTTTGAAATCGTAAAATTGTGTTTTGAAACATGGTTTTTTCGTTCACAAGTGATAAGAATTGTTTAGGCAATTTCTTTCTTGATAAAGGCCATAAACGTGTTCCACTACCACCACATAAGAGGACAATATTCATCTATATAGTAGGTAAATATTGTATTTTTTAATGGACATGAGGTCGGAAATTATAATCACTGTCAAAAGTTTCTAAATTCATTATTGATTCTAGTGCCTGATCCATTTTTATTTTCTTACACATTGCTTCATGTTGTAATAATATTTTAAAAAACTTCCATTGTTTTTTTTGATCATGATTACGTCCTTGTGCCAAACGCTTTATTACATGTTTTGCGCTTTCATCTTCAGTAAATGTAACATCATGAATACTCGAACGATAGTCTTTCACATATCCATCTTTAAAAAAAGTAAACCCTTTTACGTATAATTCTTTAATATCGCAATGTAAAATATCAATAATTGCTAATAGACCAGTATTAATACGCGTATCGGCATATTTGTCCCATACCCAATATTTCGTTGGGTGTATCATACCAAATGGTATTTTATTTTTATTGTTTAAATGGAAATAGGTATACATATTAAGTCTATATGTACCCGAAAACATAAAAAAATCGCGTTGTTTTTTATTGTCATATAAATATTGGATTGGATCCACAATCATTTTAACGTTATTATTTTTCAAATATTCTGTATCCATTGTACCACCACATTCTTCACTATAATCCAAACAATTGTATATTACATCAGTTCTTTTTCCAATATATTTATCTAAACTTGGATCATGTTTCCATTGCTTATTTATACGAACAATTATATCATAATTTTCTTCAATGAAATCTCCATTCTCTTCATTATATATGGAAGGGGATGGACCAATGATCGCTACTTTTTTATTTTTGAAAAAGTCTTCATACGAAACACTTTTCAAATTCATTTCGTTGACAAAATTAATTTTTTCTGTTTTACTGACTTGTTCAATATACCATTTTCTTTTATTTAGTGGTATTTCGCGATATATACGATGCAATGACGGATATTTTTTTACTATTTCTTCCATAATATAATAATTTTTCATATTATTATTTTACATTGTTCGCAAAATTTCCATAGTATCTTGATATTTTGTTACACAATGTCCGATTACGCGGGAATCATTGTATATTTCAAAATCATTTCCTCCTTCATGTGTCTTATCGCCAAAAAAATGGATTTCATCGTAGTGTTCTTGGACAAACTGTAAACAATATGTCTTGTCCCACCCTTCCGGAAATACATCTACACTAATTTGTCCTCCAATGGAATATTTGATTTTAGGTAGTTCTTTCAAATTATTTTCATAAATATAAACTTCCCATTGTCCTTGAATCTTTCGAATCATTTCTTCGCGATAATGATGTATTTCATCGTGTTTTTCAAAGTTCTCGCGTTCTGTTTGACTACAAGCGCGACCAACAGGGGAAATATTAATCATACCGTTACGATATTCAATAAATGTTCCTCGTTTTACAGGACACTCAATGCTAGACAACACATATAGTGTGATATTAATCAATTTTTGAAAATGGTTTTCTCCTAAAGTTTCTACAAAACTTTCTTTATGAATACAAACATTGTCTTTGTATCCTAGCAATCCATTTTCTGAAAATCGCCAGTAAAATAAATCAAAATTCTCTTCTCCTAGTTGTTCCAATTGTTTTTCCAAATTAGAACCACCTACAAATCCTAAATGAACATCTTCTTTTTGTTTCAATTCTTTTAACATTTCCAACATTTCATTTTCTACACGTTTTCTTGGAACTGTTAACGTTCCATCAACATCAAACAAAATTAGTTTCATTATATTTTGTTATAATATAATAAAAGATTGATTATATTTAATTGTTCTAAAATATTGTTTCCAAAATCCTATAAAACTACCAATCCCATAACAATATTAGACCTTTTTTTCAGTTAAGTAGTTTGTAATTGTTTCAATGGCAATATGACTCGTTTTATCAACACCTTCAATCGTATTAGATCCATTATGTGTTCCAAAAATGTTTTGGGGGAATTTGCGTAAAGGATTTTCAAGTCCAAGAGGTTCTACTTCAAATACATCAAACGCAACACCATCAATATGTCCACTTTCTAATAATTCAACTACATCTTTTTCGCAAACAACGGGTCCACGTGCGACATTAATAATACGAACACCTTTTTTCGCATTTAGAATCACTTCGTTATTAATCAAATGATGTGTATGTTTTGTTAACGCGCATGTAACAAAAATGTAATCACAGTCTTTAGACGCTTCGTCGAGTGTTGTAATGCGCGCTTTATATAATCCTTTGTCCACTTTTAATTCCGGATTATAAACACATTCAATGGTGCCATTTTCTAATTGTTTAAATCCCGGATCAGATACATGTACATCTAAGTTGAAAGCAAGTAATTTCCTAGCACTGCTTCTTCCAATATCACCAAACCCTATTAAACATACCTTTTTCCCAGTTAAAGATGTTCCGCAAGGTTTGTTCCATTGACCTTTTTTCACACCCACGTCAATTTCAAATAGTTTTCTAGATAGTCCAAGAAGAAAACCCATACCCACATCAGATACTTCTTCACCAAAGACACCTGGAATATTGGTAATGGGAATATTGAAGTCGTTACACGCTTCAAAATCCACATTGTCAACACCCACCCCCCATTTCACAGCAGCTTTCAACCTTCCTTTTATACCGGCTTCAAAAACCCTTCGTGTAGCAGGATCATCACCAATAATCCAACCGTCATATTGAGGAACAAGTTCAATTAATTCTTCTTCGGTCATAATTTGAGTAACGGGAGCACAAAATATATCTAAACTATTGTCTAACGCAATTTGTTTATAGCGATCAAATTGCTTCAGCATAGGAGGACATGTCAATAAAATTTTAAACATTATATATTGGGATAATACAATATATAATACAAAAAAACTAATATGATTTGTTAATTGTATCATTTTGTTGGTAATAAATGATAGATTTGTAAGCACCATGTTGTTAAAAATATTGGACCAAAATATAATGCAGAAGGAAGATTTTTATTTTAACTTCTTTAAAAGTTTTGAACGTTCTTTAGCACCTCTTTGATAAACAATATCAAGTAATTCTATAAAATTATTAGTCATGTTTAAATCTTCGTCATTTATATTTCTAAATAGATAATCATTTTTAGAAGATGCCCATCCAAAATCAATTAAATGGATAATATCGTCTTTAATCAACAAATTTGGCATCCATACATCATTGTTAAAAATATTACATTTTTTTAACGTTTTAACTATTTGTTTTATCTGACATTTCCAATCATTCGGAATATTATCTTTATTCAAAGATTTACCACAATAATTCATGATAATATAATTATTTTCAGGATTTGTGGATAATAATAACGGGAAATGCTTATAATTATATAATTTCTTTAAAGCGTTTATTTCTCTTTCAATTTGACCTTTTATTCCCCCAAAATATTCAAATAATTTGTGATTAGGAAGAAATGTATAATTTTTTTTAACAACTATTTCATCACTTAATACTATATTTTTCGTTCTTTCAAAATTTTCTCTTGTTTCCTTGCTTATTTTATACAATTTAACACTACTTGTAGCACCTTTATTATTATTACTAATAACCGTTTTTAAATTTAATTCATTATCATCCATTTCAATATATTCATTATCACTGTTATTATCGCTCTCATTATCACTGTTATTATCGCTCTCATTATCACTGTTATTATCGCTCTCATTATCACTGTTATTATTGTCATCTATATCAATAATATTGTTGCTATTAACATTGGTTTCATTGGTTTCATTGGTTTCATTGGTTTCATTGGTTTCATTGGTTTCATTGGTTTCATTGGTTTCATTGGTTTCATTGGTTTCATTGGTTTCATGTAAATATTTGACATGTCCAATATAATTGTTTATATTTTTTTTACTCATATAGCTATATAGTCTGGAATTAAGTAATAAATAATTATTATCACTTATTCTATAGTATAAATCTAGTAAATTTTGTTTTTTTGGTATAAGATCTATATTATATATTTTTGGTATTATCATACAATTTTCTTTTAAACACATCCGAATAAAGTAAGTTTGAATTTCAATAATTTTATTTGGATAAATTATCTTTGGTTTATAAGCATTTTTGTTTTGAAGTATTAATATACAATTGTCAATTATATTACTTAGTATATGTAAAGGTAAAATAGAAAATTTAATTCTTATAATATTTTTAACATTATTCTCAATATTTTCATTTGAAAACAAATTTTCACGTGTAATAGTATTTAATTGTAATTTTTCATCGAATTCTCCTATCATATATATTATTTTTACACAATATATAATACAAAAAAACTAATATGATTTGTTAATTTTATCATTTTGTTGGTAATAAATGATGGATTTGTAAGCACCGTGTTGTTCATAAAACCATGTTGTAAAATCTAATATGGTGCGTTTTTCTTGGACAATATTTGTTTGAAAGTTCGATTTACTTTTATGTTCTCGATCGGATCTTTCTTTTAAAACACCTATTTCCATTTCATCGTTTGGTGTTTCGATGTAATGAATGGTTAACTTATCTTTGAATAAAATAGAATTAAAATAATCAAAAATTACTTTTGCACGTTGCATATGAAATTCTGAGGTAATTAATGTGAACTCTTTTATGCCTAACGGTTGAATATAATTTAAGCAAGCATAATAACCATTCGCAATTGTGTCATATGAAGACCATTCACGATATATATTTTTTGATTCTATATTACCATGTTGTGTCAAGTATAATGCACACGAACTCGATTCATGAATGACATAATTTGACTCATTTAATATAGGTGGTTTATGATATGTTCCACCACCCATAACAATAATTTTACATGGTTGATATTCGATTACTTTGTTATAAATTTCAATTGCTTTATCTAAACGTGATTTAACAAAATTATGTGGTTCGCCATTTTCTTGAAGTCCTCCTGCTAAAACAAAAATATAGAAAATTTCGTCATTTGTTTGATATAAAAATTTTCGAGATTTATGCTTTATAATTTGCTCTTTCTTTTCCCATCCATCAAGATTTAGTTCACTTAAATTATAGTTCATTGTATATTATGTTGATATAAATGTTGTAACATAAATTCTAATCTAGGAAGAAATAAAATATACTTTTATTTCATAATGAGAAAGTGTATTATCATTCCTATCAAACACTCTTCTAGTCGCGTTCCTGGCAAAAATTACCGTGATTTTAATGGCGAACCTCTAATGAAAATCGTATTAAGCACCATTGTTCAATCCAAATCATTGGACACCATTGTCATTGATACAAATAGTGACACTGTAAAATCAATCCTAAAAGACTATAATGATGAACGTATTATTGTATATGATCGCCCGGAACATTTATGGGATGGCAATACACCCACCAATGTATTGCTAGAAAACGTCATCCAGGATTTGAATTTAGATCATGAAATCATTTTACAAACCCATGTTACAAATCCATTATTAACTTTAGACACGATTGATAAATGTATTTCACAATTCGTAGAAAAAGAAAAAGATGGATACGATAGTCTATTTACCGTAAAACAACTACAAACACGATTATATACGTTGGAAAATGGAACCGTAAATGCCCTAAATCATAATCCAAATGAATTGCTACCTACGCAAGATTTAGAACCATTATATGAAGAAAATTCCTGTCTATATATTTTTAAACGTGAAGTATTGTTTCAAAAACATCACCGTATTGGTTACAAACCATTCATGTTTGTCATGGATGATATTGAATCTAGCGATATTGATACAGAAACTGATTTTATACTTGCCGAAACACTACACAAAGAATTGGTGCTAAATAAAGATTCGAAAGGTCGCGTCGTATTAGTTACTGGAGCATCACGCGGTATTGGTTTAGAAATATGTAAGAAATTTCATAAACAGAAATGGACTGTGATAGGTGTAGCGCGTTCTAACGATTTTAGTCATCCTTCTATTGATACTTATATTTCGAAAGATTTGACTTCTCACAAATCAGCAAAAGAAATTATGGATATTGTCCAAGAAAAATATGGTAAATTAGATTGTATTGTCAATAATGCTGCGTTACAAATTTGTAAACCTGTATGGGAAATGGAAGATGACGAATGGTCAAAAACTTTCGATTGTAATGTGAAAAACGTTTATTTATTTGTAAAACATGGATTGCCTATGTTGAAAGAATCTAAGGGAAATATTATTACAATTGGTTCTGTTCACAGTGTGGTGACATCTAATGAAATTGCTGCTTACGCAACTAGTAAAGCAGCACTTGCCGGATTAACACGTAATTTAGCAATTGAATTAGGACAATTTGGAATTCGCGTAAATTGTATTTGCCCAGGTGCGGTAGATACACCTATGTTACGTGATGGTTTAAAACGCGGTCACGCTGGAAATGGAACATCGGATGAATTGGTTGAATCATTAGGAAAATCCCATTTGCTAGGAAAAGTCGGACAACCCGAAGAAATTGCCAATTTTGCTTTGTTTGTTGCGGACGATAATAATGGACGTTTTATTAATGGTGCTAATTTGCTCATTGATGGTGGTGCGTGTGTTAAATTATCTACTGAATAAATTGCTGCTTAAATCAATTTTACTTTTATCAATTTTGAACTGATAAAAGTTATTCTCTTTTTTTCCCATCTAAAATATGAATAAAATTATTTATAGCATTTGTATGTGTTTCTAAAAACTGATGTTTAATATATGGTTTTGCAATAAAATTTTGCAATAGTTCTTCATTTTTAATATAAACTATTTCATCCATTACAAACAAAGAATACAGATTTTTAAATTTTTCATCTATATTTACAAAACAACAGGGTACATCATTTAATATACTTTCATAATACATTGTGGAACCCATACTGAATGTTAATTTACTTTTATTAATAAGGTCTTCGTTTTTCATTATGTTATTAAAAAAAATTTGTTCGTTATTTTTATATCTATTTTCAATTGTTTGAGTCATATTTTTTGATGTTCTTGAATGAAATCTTATTACACATTTGAACATTTAAAACGCCTACTTATTACTATTAATTAATTTAATCAACAGTAAAAATAAATCATTTTTTTTACAAAAATTTTTCAATTTTTTCTCGATGCAATTTATCAAAATTACTAATATATAGTTTTGCATAATCTTCTATATGTTTTTCACAACTACAATCAAAATTAAGTAATTTACTAACTGAACTATATATTATTGTTTTATCATCTGAATGAGGATCACACTTTATTACATTATTTGTTTTCAAATCCAATAAATTTAACAATTCATCAAATGCATATTCATATAGTTCTTTGGTTGGATGATTTACTGTTCGGAATAATAATTTATCTTTATAATTATTTTTCATAGACTCATATACACTAATTAAGTAAATATTATCATTATTATTAATATGTTCTTTAATAATATTTTCTTCCCTTACTTTTATACTCTGTAATGATTCATCGATTGTTTTTTGTATTAAATTGGTGTTATAAAAATTAGTATCATTAACTATATTAATAAAATCATTAATTATTTTACTATCATCTTTATTTGCATTTTCATACCTATGTTTGTAGTATATTCTCAATAAATTAATATCAATATTATGCAAAATTGACTCTTTAAATAAACCGGGTCTAATAATTTGAGGTATATATCCCTTGAAAAACATAACGGGTACAAATATTACTTTACAATCTTTTTTTACTTTTGAAATGATATTTTTACTCGATAATGCACCCGTATCATGTATTTTTTGTTCATTACTTTTATAATTGCCTCCAACTGGTTGTAAAACAAGAACATCAATCTCAGGTAATATCTTAAATAGATAATCAATATCTTCGTCATTGCTATTATAAACTTGTTTTGAGTGTTTAATGACTTCAAACGAAAATTTGCCCTGATGGAACAACCCACCCAGCATACTTGCTTGACAAGAACCCAAAAAAAGTATTTTCTTATTTGTTTTATTATTTTCAGTATTCATAATAGAATATATACATATAAATGTTTTTACAAAAATTTTAAATTTTCACACCTTATAATATATAAATGCCTGCTCGTAAAAGGAGTGATTATAAACTATCAACAGTTAAATACTAATTATCTCATAGTGTTCGTTATATATTATATTTATAAAATTAATTATATGAAAAGACCGGTTCTTTTATACCATTGCAATCCAAATCCAATACATGTAGATTACCACAATCGTTAATATTATTATATGCTGAGGTTACAAATAATTTATTCATATTTTCACCTCCAAAACAACAACAT
>Ga0115565_10000498_pt1 | contig 33850 bp, 33 predicted proteins | sample COGITO_mtgs_1105_FD_87199 | JGI IMG/M metagenome (GOLD analysis project Ga0115565, IMG submission 87199) | Pelagic marine microbial communities from North Sea - COGITO_mtgs_110530 | ecosystem: Environmental > Aquatic > Marine > Epipelagic | place: Germany:Helgoland, sampling site Kabeltonne... | reverse complement strand
TCTGCTATCGCTTGAACCGATCTCAAACCAAGGATAACATCTTTAATAATCTGATAAAACGAATGATCGAAGCAGACAACATTTATCAAGCAAAATTAATAAGTAGCTAACTTGTGACCTCTAAAGTATTAAAAGCGTGGTAAGCCTTCTATTTGTTAATTACTTTACTGTCTAGAAATTTTTTATCATTCTATAGGGTGCTATCTTTATCATAACTTTCCCAATTATTTATAAAATGTCTCAAGAAGCAAAATATACCGAGGATAATATACGCTCCCTTGACTGGAAAGAGCATATACGCTTGCGTCCTGGAATGTATATTGGTAAACTAGGAGATGGTTCTTCTGCAGACGATGGTATTTATATTCTACTTAAAGAAGTAATAGACAATTGTATAGATGAGTTTGTAATGGGTTCCGGTAGAACCATAGAAATAGTTATAAAAGACAAACTAGTAAAAGTTAGAGATTACGGTAGGGGAATACCGCTAGGAAAAGTCGTAGATGTGGTTTCTAAAATGAATACAGGCGGTAAGTATGATAGCCGTGCTTTTAAGAAATCGGTTGGTTTAAATGGGGTTGGTACAAAAGCTGTAAATGCATTATCTAGCTTTTTTGAAGTACAATCATCAAGAGATCAGCAACTTAAAACCGCCCAGTTTAGCGGTGGTAATTTAACTTTAGAAGAGGGACCTATAGAGACTTCTAAGAGAAAGGGAACCAAAGTTACTTTTATTCCAGACGAAATAATATTTAAAAATTATAAGTACCGTAACGAGTATGTAGAACGCATGCTTAAAAATTATGTGTATTTAAATCCAGGGCTTACCATAGTATTTAACGGCGAGAAATTTCACTCAGAAAACGGATTAAGAGATCTGTTAGAAGATGGGAATAATATGGATGATATGCTATATCCTATCATCCACTTAAAAGGGGAGGATATAGAAATTGCCATGACGCATAGCAGAACGCAGTATAGTGAGGAATATCATTCTTTCGTAAACGGGCAGCATACCACCCAAGGGGGTACGCATCAAGCAGCATTTAGAGAGGCAATCGTGAAAACAGTACGTGATTTTTATGGAAAAACGTATGAAGCTTCAGATATTAGAAAATCTATTATTTCAGCTATTGCTATAAAGGTAACAGAGCCCGTATTTGAAAGTCAGACAAAAACGAAGTTAGGATCTACAGACATGGGAGGAGAGTTCCCTACGGTAAGGACCTATATAAATGACTTTGTTGGAAAATATTTAGATAATTACCTTCATAAAAATCAAGATACCGCAGAAAAGTTACAGCGTAAAATTATGATGGCAGAGAAAGAGCGGAAAGAACTCTCTGGCATACGTAACTAGCAAAAGATAGGGCAAAAAAAGCCAATCTTCATAACAAGAAATTACGCGATTGTCGAGTGCATTTAGGAGATATGAATAAAGAAGCGCGGCTAGACAGTACGCTTTTTATTACCGAAGGAGATTCCGCTTCTGGTTCTATAACAAAATCTAGAAACGTAAATACACAAGCCGTTTTTAGTCTTAGAGGGAAGCCGCTAAACTCTTACGGTATGTCTAAAAAAATTGTTTATGAAAACGAAGAGTTTAACTTACTGCTAGCAGCATTAAATATAGAAGAAACTATAGAGGATTTAAGATATAATAATATTGTCATCGCTACAGATGCAGATGTAGATGGTATGCATATTCGTTTGCTATTAATCACTTTTTTTCTACAGTTTTTTCCGGAGCTAATTAAAGAAAATCACCTATACATTTTGCAAACACCCCTTTTTAGAGTCCGTAATAAAAAAGAAACTATTTATTGTTATAGCGAAGAAGAACGCAGAGCTGCTGTTATTAAATTAACTGGAAAACCAGAAATTACTCGATTTAAAGGACTGGGCGAAATATCCCCAGATGAGTTTCAGCATTTTATTGGAGATGATATAAGATTAGAGCCTATTATGCTAGACAAGGCAATGTCTATTGAAGAACTTCTAAGTTTTTATATGGGGAAAAACACGCCAGATCGTCAAAAGTTTATCATAGAAAACCTTAAAGTAGAGGTTGATGTGATGGAAGATAAAGTACTATAATCCAAAATACGAAAACTTCTGAATGGAAGAAAGTAAAGAGCCTCTTAAGAATACCAATGACGACCACGATGTATTAGCAAATAATACTAACGAACCAACCGTAACACTCACTAAAGTAACGGGGATGTATAAGGATTGGTTTCTAGATTACGCCTCTTATGTAATTTTGGAGCGTGCAGTGCCTGCCATAGAAGATGGTTTTAAACCAGTGCAGCGTAGAATAATGCATTCTTTAAAAGAGCTAGATGATGGCCGTTACAACAAGGTAGCAAACGTAGTAGGGCATACCATGCAGTATCACCCTCATGGCGATGCAAGTATAGCAGATGCTATGGTGCAAATAGGGCAAAAAGATTTATTGATAGATACCCAAGGTAACTGGGGTAATATTTTAACAGGAGATAGAGCAGCAGCCTCTAGATATATAGAAGCACGCTTATCTAAATTTGCTTTAGAAGTAGTTTTTAGTCCAAAAATTACAGAATGGCAGCAATCATACGATGGTCGTAAAAGAGAGCCAGTGAACCTTCCGGTAAAATTTCCGCTATTATTGGCTCAAGGAGCAGAAGGTATTGCTGTTGGTTTATCCACAAAAATTTTACCCCACAACTTCTTAGAGCTTATAGATGCTTCCATTAAACATTTAAAAGGACAACGATTTAAGTTATATCCAGATTTTCCTACTGCTGGTATCATAGATGTTAGTAATTACAATGAAGGGCTCCGAGGAGGTAAAGTAAGAGTGCGTGCGCGTATAGCTTCGAAAGATAGAAATACGCTAGTAATTAGTGAGATACCTTACGGCACTAATACCTCTTCTTTAATAGATTCTATCCTTAAGGCTAACGATAAAGGAAAGATAAAGATTAAAAAAATTGAAGATAATACCGCCGCAGATGTAGAAATACTAGTGCATTTACCAGCTGGCTTATCCCCAGATAAAACAATTGATGCACTTTACGCTTTTACAGCTTGCGAGTCATCCATTTCTCCATTAGCGTGTATTATTGAAGATAACAAGCCGCTATTTGTTGGGGTTACAGAAATGTTAAAGCGTTCTACAGATGCTACAGTAGCACTCTTGAAACAAGAGTTAGAAATCCAATTATCAGAACTAGAAGAGCAGTGGCATTTTGCTTCGTTAGAACGCATATTTATAGAAAATAGGATTTATAGAGACATAGAAGACGAGGAAACGTGGGATGGTGTTATTGCGGCAATAGCTAATGGCCTAGCGCCATTTACAAAGCATTTGAAAAGAGCTGTTACAGAAACAGATATTGTAAGACTTACAGAAATTAGAATAAAACGGATTTCTAAATTTGATTTAGACAAAGCGCAGCAGCTTTTAGATGCACTACAAGAAAAAATAGCACAAGTAAAGCATCATTTAGAGCATTTGATAGCATTTGCCATAGATTATTTTCAAAATCTAAAGACAACCTACGGAAAAGGGTGGGAGCGTAAATCTGAAATTAGAATTTTTGATGATATTGAAGCGACGAAAGTAGCCATTAGAAATACAAAATTATATGTTAATAGGGAAGAAGGTTTTGTTGGTACTTCCTTAAAAAGAGATGAGTACGTAACGGATTGTAGTGATATTGATGATGTTATCATATTTACGGCGGATGCTAAAATGCAAGTAACAAGGGTAGACGCCAAGACCTTTGTGGGTAAGAATATTATTTACGTTGGTGTATTTAAGAAGAAGGACAAACGGACGATCTATAATATGATTTATAAAGATGGCAAGGGTGGACCATCTTATATTAAAAGATGCAACGTTACCGCTGTAACTAGAGATAAAATTTATGATTTGGCAAACGATAAAGCAGGTTCAAGCTTGCTCTATTTTTCTGCTAATCCTAATGGAGAAGCAGAAGTTGTTACTATAAATCTTAGACAGGTTGGAAGTATTAAAAAGCTAAAGTGGGATATAGATTTCTCTGATATTTTGATTAAGGGAAGATCTGCTAAGGGAAACTTGGTTTCTAAATATTCTGTAAAAAGGATAGAATTAAAAGAACGAGGAGTTTCTACCTTAAAGCCAAGAAAAATATGGTTTGATGAGGTAGTAAGACGCTTAAATGTAGAAGGTAGAGGAGATTTAATTGGCGAATTTAAAGGTGAAGATTTATTGCTCATCATCACGCAAAAAGGAATCGTCAAAACGACCATGCCCGTAATGACCTTACATTTTGATGAAGACATGATTGTACTGGAAAAATGGAATCCGTTAAAACCTATCTCCGCAATCCATTGGGAAGGTGATAAGGAGCGCTTTTATTTAAAACGGTTTTTAGTAGAACAGGAAAATAAAGAAGAACTGATTATTTCAGAACATTCTAAGTCTTATTTAGAGGCGGTTTCTACAGACTGGAGACCCATGATTGTTATAGAATTTCCTAAGCCAAGAGGGAAGGAACCGAAAGAAGAAGTTCTTATAAATGTGGAAGAATTTATAAGTATAAAAGGTTTGAAAGCGCAAGGGAATCAATTAATATCAGAAAAAACTAAAAATATTAGTTTTACAACCCCATTGCCTATTGAGGAGTTACCCTCAAACGATCTAATTGTAAAAGAAGAAATAGTGGGAGGCACAGCCCCCAATAGTATATTAGATGGTGACCAACCATCTATAATTGAGGCTAGTAAAGATAAGTCTGTAGGAAGTAAAGACGATAAAGGGCAAACAACACTTTTTTGAGAGATTCTATGAAAAATTTATTTAATGAGTTTAAGAAATTTGCAATAAAAGGCAATATGATTGACATGGCCATTGGTATCATTATTGGTACGGCCTTTAATAATGTAGTTAATATCCTTGTTAAAAAGGTTGTGCTGCCGCCTTTATCTTTATTAACGGATGGTGTAAACTTGTCTAACAAAAAATTAATTCTAAGACCTGTTTCTGAAACTATGGAGGAAGTTGCCGTAGGATATGGAGAGTTGTTGGAAGTAATGATAGATTTTTTTATTGTTGCATTTACTATTTTTATTGTTTTAAAGTTTATAAATAAGTTTAAAGACAAGGCGGAAGATCCCGAGAATAAGGAAGTAGAAACACCACGCCAAATTCAGTTACTGGCCAATCTTGAGAAACTTATGAAAGAGCAAAATCAGATTTTAAAAGAGAGCACAAAATAACTAGCATACTAAAGACGTTGAAATGTTAAAGAAATTGTCTTGAAATGTTAAACAATTTACAGGATAGTTTCATTAATAGGTATCTTTATAAAAAATTGCAATAACGAATGGATTTAACGAACCCACTTATTTACGGAGCACCCTGCTTTATAGCTTTTATACTTGTGGAGCTATCTTACAGCCATTCTCATGGCGATAAAGAAATTTACGTATGGAAAGATCTGATGGCTAGTGGCTTTATGGGCATAGGATCTGCTATTATAGCTCCTTTGCTAAAAGTTACTGTACTAATTACTGTTTTTACTTATACTTACGAATTTTTTAATCCTTTAGTAGGGGGTGTACGCACTAATATAATGGGGTATGAGTCTTTTGGTTATGCATGGTATATATTTTTGCTATGCCAATTGGCAGATGACTTTACGTACTACTGGTTTCATAGAGCTAATCATGAAATTCGCTTACTCTGGGCTGCACACATCGTACATCATTCTTCCGATCAGTTTAATTTGGGGACTGCTATAAGAAATGGTTGGTTTACTTTATTATATAAGCCATTTTTTTACATGTGGATGCCTGCAGTTGGGTTTCCTGTAGAGGTGGTCATATTCTGCTTGGCAATCGAGTCTTTCTGGCAGTTTCAACTCCACTCCCAATATGTGCCAAAATTAGGTTGGGTAGAAAAGGTGTTCAATACACACACTATGCACCAAGTGCACCATGCTCAGAATTTTGAGTATTTAGACATGAATCATGGCGGTTTCTTAAATATTTTTGACAAAATGTTTGGCACCTGGAAGGAGTTAGATGATGATGTTGAGGTGGTATTTGGCGTAAGTCATCCGCCAAATTCGTACAATCCTTTGGTGATTTTAACTCACGAGTTTAAAGATATTTGGAACGATACTAAACGTTCTCCAAAATTAAGTGATAAGCTCATGTACATATTTGCTCCTCCTGGTTGGAGCCATGATGGAAGCTCCTTAACAGTAAGGCAGCAAAGACGTCTTATGAAAGCTCAAGAGGCTGCTTAGTGTTAGCAATTAAAAAATCCCTAAGGTATTCCTTAGGGATTTTTTAATTGTCAAAAAGTTAGAATTGTAGCTATATATGAAATCATCAACTATAGAAGTCAATTAAATACTGGAATAGTAAACTTACTTACAAGTAGAGAATTAAAACCATAGGAGCGTAAGGATTTAACGAAGTCTGCCTTAAAAAGACTTTCTAATCTAATCGAAGTTGTCATTTTGACTTACACCCTAAAATTGATGTGAAGAAGTAAACTAGCGCAATTTAGAATTGTACAGTGAGCGTATAGAATGTAGTATGCCGTACGTCTATTGTAGATATTAAATTCCAACCTGATATAAATTTGAAAATCTATAGGAATTGATAATAGCAGTATTGTTCAAGTATAGCTATTTATTTTTTATATACTTAGAATATTATACTGCACAATAGAAATTATACAGTGATAGCATTCATGAAGTAGGAAATTTCACCTATCTTATATCTATAATTTATAAATGTCAATTAGGCTATTAACAACCTAACAGTTAATATTCAGGCTATAATAACTAGAGCTAGATAAATTAATCTACTGGCGTAACTTTCTTATTCTTCTTCATTCTAAGATCAAAAAATTCTACCATCAAAGAAAATGCGATAGAGAAGTAGAGATATCCCTTCGGAATTGTGCCTACCTCATTGCCTAAAATGATTAGATGTCCTAAATGAGCTGCCTCAGCAATTAACATAAAGCCTATTAGAATTAAGAAAGAAAGTCCTAAAATCTGAATGGAAGGATGTTTGTTTACAAATTCACCCACGGGATTTGCAAAAAGCATCATTATAATTACAGAGATTACCACTGCTACTACCATAATTACAAGTGCATCGTTTGGGTTAGGGGAGATTCCGTTAGTCATGCCAATCGCTGTTAAAATTGAATCAAAAGAGAATACGATATTAATGACAGTAATTTGCACGATAGCATTTGTTAGGGTAGTGCCACTTGCTTTTTCTACTTCTCTAGCATCATGACCTTTGTCTTCTACTTTTTCATGAATTTCCTTGGTACTCTTATAAAGCAAGAACAAGCCGCCTGCAAACAGTATTACAGCTTGACCGCTAATACCGGCTGTGATCCAATCTAAGTCTATTACCCAGAACGGTTTTTTCATAGAGGTAAGTAATGATATACCAAATAGTAAAACAATACGCATTACCATGGCTAAAACAAGGCCTATATTAGTTGCCTTCTTGCGCTGTTCTTTTTTTAGCTTACCCGCAGCAATGGAAATAAATATAATATTATCAATTCCTAGAACTATTTCTAAGAAAGTTAAGGTTAGAAGCGCAACCCATGCATCTGGACTTGTAAAAATTTCAAGCATATTTATTTTATTTTAATGGCAGTACCTGTCTTAACTATTAGTTTTTTGTCTGGATTTTTAACAGCACTTTTATATTGGAAAGTATAGGAGCTGTCGGTAGTGCTAATTATCTTATAGCTTAATGCAGCTTTGCTATTTATGTCCTGAAGTACAAATTCGCAATTATTAGTCCATCGTATGGTAGCACTATCTACTTTCCCTTCATAATAATCTACACTGTAGTTAGCGTCTCTAACAAAACGACCAATTTTAACAGTATCTCCCACGGGATATTCGAAACTGAATGCACCTGTTTTAAAATCGGAACAATTACGTTCGGGTTGGTAGCAAGCCAAACAGCTAGCTCCCAAGAGTAGTATCATCAGTATATTTTTAAACATGATGCAAATTACTAAAAATGCCAGCTTATAAATGCACTGTATTTAACTTTTCTTTTCCTCTAAAAGAAGAAGTTGTGGTTGTTGGTTTTATAGAAATTTAAATGAACCAGTTTTATATCAAACGATCTTAGGTTGCTAAAGTAAAACGAATGGATAGTAATGATCAAAGGGCTAGTACAAAATAGAAAGTTGTTCGGTTATACCGTTTTCACAGAAGGACAATGTGTCGTAAAAGAACCATCGCTATAAAAAATAATGACTCTTTCTATACTAGCAGTTTTAAGATTTGATTGTTGTTTTAAATCGGTTCCTTTTTTTACTTTTTGAACAGGCGGTTTAGTAACTTCTATGGAATTTATTTCATCCCTTTTGGTATCCTTTTCTCTAAATGGGAAACTCCCATCTCCATAAAGAATCCAATATAAATTTACTTCGGGGTAGGCGACTACTACCTTATTAATAAACTCCAAGCTAGGCTTATTTCTTCCATTAAGAAGGTGAGATATACTAGCTCTTTTCACATCAATTTTATCAGCAAAACTAGCGGCTGAAAGTTCGTAATGTGTCATTATGGTTTCTACCCTTTTAATAATATTACTTACATCCATACAGAATACAAATATAAACAAATACAATAAAACACCTTAATTAGATGACTAATTAGGTAACATTTCTAAATTTAAGAGTATAGATAATCAATTTATATTATAGTGTTTAATAAACTGATTAAAAGTGTTTTATATTTATATTTTTAATAAAAAAAAAGAAAATACACAAATGTATTTAATAAGTATACAATTGTATATAATAGCTTTAGGGAAACTGTCTTTTAGAAGTTGTATTTTTGAATTGTCTTAAAAAAGGATAAGGTATGACGGCATCAATAAAGCATTCAGAATATAAAGAAACAACAGTAGCTGGTAGGTATGTTACGGGAGATTATATACAAGCGTTTCTTGATAATTTAGACGCTTCATTTCATTTAAAAAACATGGGTAAATCGGTTCAAGGTAGACCTATTTATAGTTGTACTTTGGGTACAGGAAAATTAAAAATTTTAATGTGGTCTCAAATGCACGGCAATGAATCTACTACCACAAAAGCAGTTTTAGATCTCTTAAACTATTTTAAGAAAGAGTCTAAAGAAGCGTCAGATATTTTAGAAAAATGTACCATTACAATCATCCCAATTCTAAATCCTGATGGTGCATTTGCATACACTAGAATTAACGCAAATAGGGTAGATCTTAATAGAGATGCTCAAGAATTATCGCAGCCAGAAAGTCAAATATTACACGGACTATTTAAAGCTATTAATCCAGATTTTTGCTTTAATCTACACGGGCAGAGAACTATTTTTAATGTAGGTGTTACTGAAAAGCCAGCAACAATTTCTTTTTTGGCACCCGCTTTTAATGAAGAAAGGTCATTATCTAGTGCAAGGGAAAGGAGCATGCAAGTGGTTGCGGCTATGAATACATTATTGCAAAGAATCATTCCAAACCAGATGGGTAGGTATGATGATGGTTTTAATGCGAACTGCGTAGGAGACGCTTTTCAAATGACCGATACGCCTACCATACTTTTTGAAGCAGGGCATTATTATGATGATTATGATCGAGAGAGAACGCGAGAATTCATGTTTTTAGCAATATTGGAAGGGGTGCGAACCATTGCAAACCAAGAATTAGGCAATTATACGGTAGCTGATTATTTAGCGATACCTGAGAATGGAAAATTATACTATGATATTTTAATAAACAATGCCCAAACACTAAATCCATTATTTAGCAGCACTAGTAGGGTAGGAGTATTATATGAAGAAGTCTTGAAGTTGGATACTATAGTCTTTAAGCCTAAAATTTTTAAAGAGCATACTAAAGCGGATGTGGTTTTTGGTCATGTAATCAAAGATTTAGAAAATGCAGATGATGCAAGTTGGCTGAAAAAATTGGGTATAACAGATTTAATAAAGGAATACAGTAATACTTAAGGTTAGGTATTACTATTCGAGATAATTGACTTAGAAGTATCATAGAAAATTTTGATGATTTCCTAAACTTGGAGAGTACATAGTTAGATTTTTGGTGATGAGTCTGTTTAAGAATAAACAAGAAATAAAATCTTACAATAATTAAAGGTATCCTGTTAAAATTCTAGTTGAATTGCACTTTTCTTAAAAAAAGTGAAGTTTTTTTATGTTTATTTCTACAATGCTTTACTTTTGAAAAAAATTAAGCAATCCATGGGAAAAGTTAAGTTAGATGAGATAGATCATCAGATATTAGATATGCTAATTGATAATACTAGAACGCCATTTACAGACATAGCTAAGAAACTGCTCATATCCGCAGGTACAGTGCATGTCCGTGTTAAAAAGATGGAAGAGGCTGGTATTATTAGAGGCTCCTCATTAACTGTGGATTACGTAAAGCTAGGATATGCGTTTATAGCGTACGTTGGTATTTTTCTTGAAAAAACACATCAGACTAAATTCGTATTGGAGCGCTTAAACCAAATCCCGAATGTAACCATAGCGCATATTACTACTGGAAAATTTAATATTTTTTGTAAAATTAGAGCAAAGGATACTACACACGCAAAGAATATTATTTTTAAGATAGATGATATTGATGGTATTAGTAGAACAGAGACAATGATTTCATTAGAAGAAAGCTTTAATGATAAGAAACGATTAATGCACATGATTTTTAATGAACTATAGGGAGTATTTCTACAGATAAAAAAAGCGCTATTATTTATAATAGCGCTTTTTTTATGCTCATGAAGTTCATATTTATTTAAAAACTTAATTGCGAATGTAATTGAGTTAAAAAACTAATATAATTAACACAGGACGGGACGCTATAAATAAATCAGTGTTATCAAATATTAATTATCAAAATCGGCTAAAAACTACATTTTGTTTAAAGGATTCACTTTTTATTAAGAAATTTTAGCAGTTAAGCATTTATATTTTAACGGGTTATTCATCGTAGAAATTAAATGCTTCTAATAGTAAATCGTGTGGTACCTGCACATCTATTCTAGTAATTCCTATAGTTGAGAGCAGCACAAAATTGATATTTCCATGGCTGTTTTTCTTGTCGTATTTCATCAATTCTAAAATAGCGGTAATCTCTTTATCATTGAAAGTTACCTTCTTATAATTTTTTAAGAATACAGTTTTGATATCATCTAACTCAACCTTACTCAATCCAGTTAATTTAAAGGATAAATACGCTTCTAATATCATTCCTACAGCAATAGCTTCGCCATGAAGCAGGGAAGATCTTGCTGGGTTGTCTAGAAGGTATGATTCTATGGCATGCCCTAAGGTATGTCCGAAATTTAGAACCTTTCGGATACTCTGCTCCGTAGGGTCTTGCAAGATAATGGCATTCTTTATTTTTACAGAAGTATGTATCTGTGTAGCCCTTTGGGCTAACGTATTTGCTGTCTTTAAGGTATTCCAGTAGTTTTTATCTTCGATGAGGCCGTGTTTTAACATTTCGGCAAAACCACTCTGTAACTGTCTTTCTTCTAAGGTTCCTAAGAAATCTGGAGCAATCAATACCATAACTGGCTGATTTATAACTCCAATCTGATTTTTAAGTACTCCTAAATCTACGCCAGTTTTACCACCCACAGAGGCGTCTACCATAGATAATAGGGTGGTAGGTACATTTACAAAGTCTATACCACGCTTAAAAGTAGATGCTACAAAACCACCAAGATCTGTTAAGACACCACCTCCTAAATTGATAAGCAAACTTTTACGATCTGCGCCTAGCTCCGATAGAGCCTCCCACACGCCTACGCAGGTTTCAATATTTTTATTCACTTCACCAGAAGCGATCTCAATAATTTCAAAGTGATAATCCCCATGGATTTCTGCCATAAATTTAGGCAGACAATAGTCATGCGTATTTTCATCTACAAGTATAAATAGGATAGAGTATTTAGAGGTTGCTAAGAAGGTATTAAATACCGTCAAAGATTTTTCGTTGAAATGCACAGCGTAAGAATCTGAAACAATCGATTCCATAAACAATAATTTTTAAGGTGTTAAACCAAATTAATTTAATACAAAATAAAGGCTAAATTTAATATTAAGAACAGAAATTGTTCGTTTATATTTTACAAAGCTAATTGCACTTTATTATGAGAGATATTTTTGAAAACACCGCTACTGCATTTTCCTTAAAAAGTGATTCTGAATTAGAGAGAGCGTATTTTCTTTTTAGCATGATTTCCAATCAGCCATTGGTTAGAATAGGTACTGCAATGACCAATTTTGCTATAAAGGCTCACCTACCGGTAGAAGGGTTGATTAGGGCTACAGTTTTTGATCACTTCTGCGGAGGAGTAAATGAAGAAGATTGTATACCTGTAGTAGATAAATTGTATCAGAAAAAAGTATGCTCAGTTTTAGATTATTCTGTAGAAGGAAAGGAAGAAGAGGAAACTTTTGACAAGGCAACCGATATCATCTTAAAAATTTTAGATTTTGTAAAGAAAAAGGAATCTATTCCATTTGCAGTTTTTAAACCAACAGGATTTGGTCGTTTAGCATTGTATCAAAAAATTGGAGAGGGCAAAGAATTAACTAAGGAAGAGGAAGCAGAGTGGCAGCGTATTGGTCAAAGATTTGATAAGGTTTGCAAGAAGGCGTATGATTTAGATGTTTCTCTTTTAGTAGATGGGGAAGAAAGTTGGATGCAAGATGCTGCAGACAGCCTTGTTGAAGAGATGATGGTAAAGTACAATAAGAAAAAAGCCATTGTGTTTAATACGCTACAGACCTATAGATGGGATAGACTATCTTATTTAAAAAAGTTGCACGCTAGAGCGAAGGAGAAAGGCTTTAAAATTGGAGCGAAGGTAGTACGAGGTGCGTATATGGAGAAGGAGAATAAAAGAGCAGAAGAATTAAAGTACCCTACGCCTATATGCGAATCTAAAATTGCAACGGATAAAAACTTTGATGCTACTATAGCGTATATGGTGGAGAATATAGAAGATATAGGAATATTTTGTGGTACTCATAATGAGGAAAGCAGCTTAAAGCTATTGGCATTAATGGCGGAAAAATCTATTGCAGAAGATCATAAAAATATTTGGTTTGGACAATTGTATGGTATGAGTGACCATATATCTTTTAATCTATCAGCTATAGGATATAATGTAGCTAAGTACCTGCCTTTTGGACCTGTAAGGGACGTAATGCCCTATTTAATAAGACGTGCGGAAGAAAATACTTCTGTTGCTGGGCAAACAAGTAGGGAGATAGGATTAATTAAGCAGGAACGTAAAAGGCGTAAAATTTAAGAAGCGTTCAGAGATGTGTAGATTCTACTGTGTAAGCCTATTTTCAATTTTTACTAGGGTAGCTCTCTCTCTACAATTTCTTACTGTTGCAACTACTTCTTTATTATTTATAACACCTTCTACTTTATACGTTTTGCAGGGGGTAGATTTTGTGTCGCTGTTGCCAAAGTTAATGTCCCCATCGGTAAATAAATTCTTGATATCTAGGGTGTCCAATGATTTATTCTCTAGTAATAGGCTTACATCGTTAGCATAGTACATTGGTTTGGACCGGATATCTTTAAGCGTACGGCAGTTTGGTAAGTAGCAAAAATAAAGACCTGTGTTAATAGATTTTTTTTTAAGGAAGAATGCCAGGAAAACAATGCCAATGGACATGCCAACCATGTAAAAACCTAGACGTTTAAAAAATTCCATTGCTTTAGCTTAGAGTGATGTTCAAAATTATACTTTAAACCAGAAGGGAAGAAGGAAAAGCCATAAATACTTTAAAATATTAGGAAGTTTATATCGCTATATTGAAGGTCAAACCACTCGCCAACATATTTATTTGTTAAGATGCCTTGGTACATGTAAAGACCGTTACGTAATCCTTTATCAAACTTGAGTGAATTTTCTAGTCCGCCATCTTCACCAATTTTCAATAAATAAGGAGTAAAAATATTGCTTATAGAAACAGATGCTGTTTTAGGATACCTAGAAGGAATGTTAGGAACACAGTAGTGTACTACACCAAATTTCTCAATACATGGTTTATTGTGGCTGGTAACTTCAGAAGTTTCAAAACAACCCCCAGTATCAATACTTACATCTATAATTACAGCGCCTCTTTTCATGTGCTCTACCATTGTAGTAGAAACTACCACAGGAGATCTGTCTTTACCTCTTGTAGCTCCAATAGCAACGTCGCAACGTTTTAGAGCCTTCAATAGATTTTTTGGTTGTATAGTAGATGTGTATACTGTTTGCTTAAGATTGGTTTGAATATTTCTGAGCTTGGTGATAGAATTATCAAAAATTTTGACATTAGCGCCTAATCCTATTGCAGATCTTGCAGCAAATTCCCCTACAGTACCTGCACCAATAATTACTACTTCTACAGGTGGTACACCACTAATATTACCAAAAAGCAAACCTTTGCCTTTATTGTTTGCAGCCATAAGTTCTGCAGAAATTAAGATAGAAGAAATTCCTGCAATTTCACTAAGTGAGCGTACCGCAGGGTAATTGCCATCTTCATCTCTTATATACTCAAAAGCTATAGCGGTGATGCGTTTATGAGCAAGCTCTTTGAAATAATTTTTAGATTGCGTTTTTATTTGTAGTGCAGAGATAACGGTTGTTTGAGGATTTATTAAGGCTATTTCCGGTAGGGTGGGTGGCTCTACTTTTAGGAGTAATGGACAGCCAAAAACTTTTGCAGTATCTCTGGTAATCTCACCACCTGCCTCTGTATAATCTAAATCTGAATAATTAGCTCCTTCCCCAGCTCCAGATTCTATAAGTACTCTATGTCCATTTGCTGTGATGGCGTTAACGGCATCTGGTGTTAAGCAAATTCTTTTTTCTTGGAAAAGATTTTCTTTCGGTAAACCAATAAAAAGTGTACCTTTTTGTCTAAAAATTTCTAAGGTTTCTTCTTGGGGTAATAATTGGTGCTTGCTAAAAGGGGAGCTTGGCTGATCCATAAGAACTGTAGCTGAATGTTGACAATATCTAAAGATTCAAAAATACAATTTTCAACGTAGAAATCACTTTAAGAATTGCTTCCTTTTAAGAATCTTTTTTAAATAAAGTATTGAGCTGATTTTTAAACTGGTGGATGCTTTGCTCCAATCTTTTTGTAGTTATCTTGCTTGTTAATGCTAAACTATCTTGAGTAGTAGAGATGCTATTACTCTCGCTATTTCTGAGCGTATCCCGTGCGGCAGATTTATTCTTCAATGCCTTTAGCTCCGCATCCATAGCCTCTAAATCTATACCGTTTACATATTTATCATATAGTTTAATCCTTATCAGATACACAAAGGGAATTACTACCATACATATGGGAAGTAACCAAAGGATATTCTTAGTATCAATTACTTTATCGGTATCATATATAACTTCAAAAAGCTGAAAGGAATACATTGCTATAGGAATTAAAATAATATGATACCACCAATCTTTAGAAGTAAGAAACCAAATTAAAAATAAATAGAGAGGGACTATTTTGCTTGTTAAAAACCATAGATAGGTTTGTGCATCTGGGAATCCGTTTGGACTTATTATAAATCCAATAATGTTAACGGTGCCATTTGGCCTTAGCGGAAGATATTCGTAGAGTTTGTACAAAAAAGGAGAAATAGCCACAAAAAATACAACTAGCGATTCTAGCAGTATTTTGGTCTTGGCTCTTATTCTCTCGTTTTTCTCCATCTATCTACTAATCTTGTAGGTATATTAAACGATTTACTGAGAAGAAAAGTATGAAAAAACGGGGAAATTCCCCCGTTTTAAACTCAAAATAAAATTAAAAATTAAATTCTCTTTGTTAAGTACATTCTCCTAACATTCGTTTCTTGCTCTGCATTGTCTGCCGTTAAAACTGGACCAACTGTTGCGAAAATAAACATTCCTAAAGCTAAAGTAGCTAAAAACTTTTTACTGTTTTTCATTTTCAAAAGGTTTTAATTAATATTAAACTATATGCTTTACATCAAATGTAAGAATAATTTTACATTAAAAAGCCTTTTGTCGATTAATTCATACCTTTCGTCGATAAAATTTGTATTTCAATAGATCAATTTTTTTTAATTCTTACTTAAAACTTTGAGTTTTAAATCTCTTTAAAACTCAAAGTTAAACCTGATAGCAGCTCATTTAAATGGAGATATTAGTAAGTACTCAAAGTTAGTTTCCTGCTTAAATCGTCTAAAATTCGAATAGTAATATGTACGGTATTTTCTGGTAAAAAAGATGAAATATTTTCAGGCCACTCCATAAAAATCCAGCATTTAGCACTAAAATAGTCCTCTATGCCTAGGTCTAAAGCTTCCATTTCGTCTTGCAGACGATAAAAATCGAAGTGGTAAGCCAGTAATTCACCTTTTTTATTATGGTATTCATTTACAATACTAAAACTAGGGCTACTCACATCGTCCTTACTTTCTAAAACATGTAAGAGCGCTCTAATAAGTGTTGTTTTTCCTGCTCCCATGGGGGCGTGAAAAGCGAAACAGCTAAAAGGAAGAAAGCTTTTTAGTAGTTCCTTTGCTACAACACCAATTTGAGTTTCGTTGTAAATAAGTTCCATGATGTTACTATTTTGGTTTTAAAACTACGAAAGGAATAATCATTTCTTCTAAAGAAACACCACCATGTTGGTAGGTATTCCTATAGTAATTTGCATAATAATTATAATTATTTGGGTAGGCAAAAAACAGGTCGTTCTTTGCAAAAATAAAAGAACTACTCATATTAATACTGGGTAGTTGTAGTGACGCTGGCTCTTTAGTGCTTAAAACATCTTTTTGATCATAAGACAAGCTTCTACCTGTTTTATATCTTAAATTAAGACTTGTATCTCTATCACCTACCACTTTAGAAGGTGTCTTAACATTTATAGTACCGTGATCTGTTGTTATTATCAATTTCATTCCTAAGGCCTGAGCTTGTTGTATAATCTCTAAGAGGGGAGAATTTTGAAACCAGCTCTTTGTTAGCGAGCGGTACGCTTTATCATTAGAAGCTAATTCTTTAATAACCTCCATTTCTGTTTTTGAATGAGAAAGCATGTCTACAAAATTGTACACAATAACAGTCAAATCGTTTTCTTGTTGTGCTTTAAAGTTTTGAGAAAGTTGTTTCCCTTGCTTTAAACTGCTTATCTTATGATATTCCCATTTTAACCGTAAACCTAATCGTTTTAGTTGCGCACCTAAAAAATCTGCTTCAAATAAATTTTTACCACCTTCATCAGTGTCATTCTTCCACCAATCAGGGTGCTTCTTTTGCATCTCTAAAGGTGTAAGACCAGAAAATATGGCATTTCTTGCATATTGAGTGGCAGTAGGTAATATACTAAAGTAACTTTTCTCTTTCTCTTTCTTGTAAAACGTTTGTATGCTGCTTTCAAAAGCATACCATTGATCATATCTTAAATTATCAACAACTACTAAAAGCGTTTTACTATCTTTTAATTCTGGTGACACCCAGTTCTTAAAAAGTGTGTGAGATAAAATAGGAGCGTCTTGCAGGGTAAGCCATTCTTCATAATTGTTTTCTACAAACTTGCAGAATTGTTGGTTCGCTTCAGATTTCTGAGACTCTAGAATCTCAAACATGCTGCCATCTTCAATCTCCTCTAGTTGCAACTCCCAGTAAATTAATTTTTTATAAAGATTTGACCATTCTTGGTAGGAGTTTACCATAGATAAGTCCATCGCAATTTTACGAAATTCTTGCTGGTAATTGCTAGTTGTTTTTTCAGATATAAGACGGGAGTGGTCTAAATTCTTCTTTAAGGAAAGTAAAATTTGGTTAGGGTTTACTGGTTTTATAAGGTAATCTGCAATTTTAGAGCCAATAGCCTCTTCCATTATAAACTCTTCTTCACTTTTTGTAATCATGACCACTGGCAATGAAGCGTCTAAAAGTTTAATTTCGCTTAGTGTTTCTAAGCCAGAGATACCTGGCATGTTTTCATCTAAAAATACGATATCAACTTTTACTTCTTTTAAGGCCTCCAACGCCTCTTGTCCACTTTTTGCTTTAAAAACAATATAATTTTTTCGCTCTAAAAATAAAATATGAGGTTTTAGAAGATCTATTTCATCATCAGCCCAAAGTATTTTTATCTTATTCATAGTTGTTATTTTAACAAGGTTCCTTTGTGTTAAAAATGAAATTCATCATTCCTTAATAGCATCTACTCTAGACAGCCATATTTGAAACCACGATTATGTAACTTTACCTATATTTTTAAAAATAGGTATAAAGTGGCTACATCTAATAAACTTAAAATTTTTAACGATCCAATTTACGGATTTATTAGAATACCCAATTCTATAGTTTTTGATCTTATAGCGCATCCTTATTTTCAGCGGTTAAGAAGAATCTCTCAAATGGGGCTTTCTTATTTAGTATATCCTGGGGCACATCATACCAGGTTTCATCATGCTATTGGCTGTATGCATTTAATGCAAAATGCCATACAGGTACTTCGCTTTAAAGGAATTACAATAGATGAAGAGGAAGAGCAAGGTCTTGTTTGCGCCATATTGTTACATGATATTGGTCATGGACCTTTTTCGCACGCAATGGAACATAGTATAGTTAAGGACGTAAGCCATGAGTATATTTCTCTAAAGTTTATGGAGGAATTAAACAGATTATTTAAAGGAAAACTTACAGTTGCTATTTCAATTTTCTCTGGTGACCATCCTAGAGATTTTTTAAATCAGCTAGTATCTAGTCAGTTAGATATAGATCGTTTAGATTACCTAAAGAGAGATAGTTTTTATATAGGTGTTGCCGAGGGAAATACTAATTCTGAACGATTAATAACTATGCTTAATGTAGTTGATAATAAGTTAGTAGTAGAAGAAAAAGGCATTTACTCTGTAGAGAAGTTTTTAATGGCGCGTAGGTTCATGTACTGGCAAGCATACCTGCATAAAACAGGCGTGGTTGCAGAACAGTTATTAATACGTGTTTTAAAGAGAGCAAGGTTCTTAATAGAAAGTGGAGCAGAGTTAAAAGGCAGCGAAGCTTTACTTTTTTTCTTAAGAAATGGAATTAACAAAGAGGACTTTCAAACGGCAAGTTTAGTGATGTTTGCAAAATTAGACGATGTAGATATTATGGCTGCTATGAAAGATTGGCAGTACGAAGATGATTTTGTTTTGTCTAAGCTTTGCAATATGCTAGTAAATAGGAAACTGTTACATATAAAGATAAAAAAGAAGCCGGTTGCGTTAAAAATTGTAGAAGAACGACTAGCCATCTTTCAGGAAAGTAATGGCTTGACAATAGCGGAGGCTTCCTATTTTGTATTTATAGGAACATTAGAAAATCAAGCCTACAATTTAGAGGAGCAAAATATAAATATCCTTAGAAAAAACGGAAAAATAGTGGACGTAGCAAAACTATCCGATCATCTAAATATAAATACCCTATCTCACACCGTCACTAAACATTATATATGTTATCCAAAAGTTGAGGTCTAACAATTTTTCTTACTTTTGCGATTATGGTATTTACAGCAGGTCAGATAGCCGATATTTTAGAAGGAGAAGTGCATGGAAATGGAGAAATCGAAGTGCATAAATTGACTAAGATAGAAGAAGGAGAAGTAGGTTCTTTAACCTTTTTGGCAAATCCTAAATACACTTCATTTATTTATAAGACAAAAGCATCTATAACTATAGTAAATAAGGATTTTTTGCCAGAAAAAGCCCTAGAAACTACCATTATAAAGGTAGAAGATGCTTATAAGTCTTTCACCAAATTATTAGCCTATTACGATCAAATTAAAAACATTAAAGAAGGTATAGAATCTCCTGTTTTTAAATCTGACACCGCAGCTTTTGGAGCACGACTCTATCTTGGTGCATTCGCCTATGTAGGTGCTCATGTAGTAGTGGGAGATGATGTTAAAATTTATCCCAATGCATATATTGGCGACAATGTGCGTATTGGCAATAGTGTAACAATACATGCCGGGGCAAAGATATATTCAGATTGTATTATTGGCGACCATTGCGTAATACATAGCGGTGCAATTATAGGCTCAGACGGTTTTGGCTTTACACCAGATGATAAAGGTGTGTTTACAAAAGTACCCCAAATAGGAAATGTGATCTTGGAAAATTATGTAGACGTTGGTGCAGGTACAACTATAGACAGAGCAACCATGGGATCCACAATAATTAGAGAGGGAGTAAAATTAGATAATCATATACAAATAGCTCATAATGTAGAGATAGGAGCGCATACGGTAATTGCTGCCCAAGCAGGTATTGCAGGCTCTACAAAAATAGGAAAGCATTGCATGATAGGGGGGCAGGTAGGCATTGTAGGGCATATTGTTATTGGCGATTATGTAAAGATACAAGCACAATCTGGTATAGGTAGGAATGTAAAAGACAAAGAAGTAATCCAAGGTTCGCCCGCACTTCCATATGGCGATTACAATAAATCATACGTACACTTTAAAAATCTACCAAAAATAGTGAGTAGAATAGATCAATTGGAAAAAAGTAATTGAAGATGAAGACAACCCAAAATAACCAAACAACTATAAAAGAAGAGGTGTCGCTTACTGGTGTAGGATTGCACACAGGAAAAAATGTGACTATTCGTTTCTTGCCAGCAGCTGAGAATAACGGGTATACCTTTCGGAGAGTAGATTTAGAAGATACTCCAATTATACCAGCAGATGCTAATCTTGTCGTAAGCACTCAAAGAGGTACTAATCTTGAAAAGAACGGCGTTAAAATTCAGACATCTGAGCATGTGCTAGCCGCCCTAGTTGGCTTAGAAATAGATAATGTAATAATAGAGTTAGATGCTTCAGAGCCACCTATTATGGATGGTTCTTCTAAATTCTTTATTGAAGCTTTAGAAAAAGCTGGCGTTGTGGTGCAAAATGCATTTAGAGACGTTTATGTTGTTACAGAGGTTACTACGTATAAAGATGAAGAAGCAGGAAGTGAGATAACGGTGATACCATCAGATACCTATTCTGTAACTACCATGGTAGATTTTGGGACTAAGGTATTAGGAACCCAAAATGCAACCCTATCTAATATTTCAGAGTTTAAGGAAGAGATTTCTAATGCAAGAACCTTTAGTTTTCTTCATGAATTAGAAATGTTATTGGATAGTGGTTTAATAAAAGGAGGCGATTTAAATAACGCTATTGTCTATGTGGATAAAGAAATATCTGAAAGTACCATGGCAAAATTGGAGAAGGCTTTTGATAAAAAGAAGCTTTCAGTAAAGCCCAATGGTATTCTAGATAACTTAACACTCCATCAGCCCAATGAGGCTGCACGACATAAATTATTAGATGTTATTGGAGATTTAGCCCTAGTGGGTACAAGAATACAAGGAAAAGTTATTGCCACAAAGCCAGGTCATTTCGTAAATACACAATTTGCTAAAAAACTCTCTCAAAAAATAAAATTTGAAAAGCGTAATAGTGTTCCGAAATACGATCTGAGTTTACCGCCCTTAATGGATATTCATAAGATTATGGATATGCTGCCTCACAGACCACCTTTCTTATTAATAGATCGTATCATAGAGCTTACAGACCAACACGTAGTTGGTATGAAAAATGTGACTATGAACGAGCCCTTTTTTGCAGGTCATTTTCCGGGTGCGCCAGTAATGCCAGGCGTTTTACAGGTAGAGGCCATGGCGCAAACAGGTGGTATTTTAGTGCTTAGTACGGTGCCAGATCCAGAAAATTATATTACCCTGTTTATGAAGATTGATAAGGTCAAATTTAAGAAACAGGTATTGCCAGGGGACACACTCATATTTCACTGTAGTTTAATTACGCCTATTAGAAGAGGTATTTGCCATATGCAGGCGTACGCTTATGCCAACGATAAACTTGTGAGTCAAGCAGAGATGATGGCACAAATAGTAAAAAGATCTTAAAATGAATCAGCCCTTAGCATACATACATCCTGGAGCAAAAATCGCTAAAAACGTTGTAGTAGAGCCTTTTACTACCATACATAATAATGTTATTATTGGCGATGGCACGTGGATAGGATCAAACGTTACTATCATGGAAGGTGCACGCATTGGGAAAAATTGCAATATATTCCCAGGTGCAGTCATTTCTGCTCCACCACAAGATTTAAAGTACAATGGGGAAGAAACTACAGTAGAAATAGGAGACAATACTACAGTACGGGAGTGTGCTACTATTCATAAAGGAACATCAGATAGGACTAAAACAGTTATTGGTAAAAATTGCCTAATTATGGCTTATTGCCACGTAGCGCACGACTGCTTGGTAGGGGATAATTGCATATTTTCAAATAATTCTACCTTGGCTGGGCACGTAACTATAGGAGACAACGTTATTCTAGCAGGTCTTGTGGCGGTGCATCAATTTGTGTCTATTGGTCAGCATGCTTTTGTGACAGGGGGATCTTTAGTTAGAAAAGATGTACCACCTTATGTAAAAGCTGCTAGAGAGCCACTTTCATACGTAGGTATTAATTCCGTAGGCTTAAGACGTAGAGGCTTTGTTTCAGAGAAAATAAAAGAAGTCCAAAACATTTATAGAATACTGTATCAAAAAAACTATAACAATAGTCAAGCCGTACAGATTATAGAGGCAGAAATGGAAGCGACGCCGGAACGAGATGAAATTTTACAATTTATAAGAGATTCGCAACGTGGTATTATGAAAGGGTATTTTAGTAATAACTAAATTTTTACTTCAAGCTGAATATATCAGGTAGTTTTAACAGATATTAAAAAAGTATAATGGCATCAACATCAGATATTAGAAAAGGACTTTGCATACGTTACAACCATGATATTTACAAAATAATTGAATTTCTACATGTTAAACCAGGAAAAGGTCCTGCTTTTGTAAGGACTAAATTAAAGAGTGTAACTTCAGGAAAAGTTTTAGATAACACCTTTTCCGCAGGGCATAAAATAGAAGACGTGCGTGTAGAAACTAGGGCATACCAGTATCTATATGCAGAAGGGCAAACGTATCATTTTATGAACACAGATGATTACAACCAAATAACCCTAGAGGAAAGTTCTTTAGATAGTCCTGGGTTATTAAAAGAAGGGGAAGTAGTTAAAATTATGTTTAATACAGAAAATAGCATGCCGTTATCTGTAGATATGCCCGCTAGTGTAGTGCTAGAAATCTCTTATACCGAGCCAGGAGTAAAAGGCAATACAGCCACAAACGCTACAAAACCTGCAAAGGTAGAAACCGGTGCAGAAGTAAATGTTCCTTTATTTATAAATGAAGGAGATAAGATTAAAGTAGACACCACTACAGGATCCTATATCGAACGGGTAAAAGAATAATAATGAAGTTTCCTACTGCCTTTACATTAAAACAGATAGCAGACATCATAGGTGCTAGATATGTAGGAGAGGCTGATTCCTCTATCTTAGGAATGAATGAGATTCATGTGGTTGAAAAGGGTGATATCGTTTTTGTAGACCACCCAAAATACTATGATAAAGCACTAAATTCTAGGGCAACTACCATTTTAATTGATAAGGAGGTTGCTTGCCCAGAGGGTAAATCGCTATTAATCTCAGAAGATCCTTTTAAGGACTTTAATAAACTAACTTCTTATTTCAAGCCATTTTCTGCTGCGAGTAGGGCAATTGCCACAACAGCTAAAATTGGTAATAATACTAGTATTCAACCTAACGTATTTATAGGAAATAATGTAGTAATAGGGTCAGATTGTATAATTCATTCCAATGTGGCAATCTATGATGAAACAGTTATTGGAGATCACGTGACTATTCACGCAGGTACTATTTTGGGAGCAGATGCTTTTTACTATAAACGCAGGGCAGATGGTTATGATAAGCTAAGATCTAGCGGTAACGTAGTTATAAAAGATAATGTTGATATAGGTGCACTTTGCACCATAGATAGAGGAGTTACGGGTAGCACTATGGTGGGTAACGGAACAAAATTAGACAACCAAGTGCATGTGGGGCATGATACCGTTATAGGGGCACATTGTCTTATAGCCTCCCAAACAGGAATAGCTGGTTGTGTAATCGTAGAAGATGAGGTTACTCTTTGGGGCCAAGTAGGTACGAACAGCGGAATTACTATTGGTAAGAAAGCTGTTGTTATGGGGCAGACAGGCGTTACAAAATCTGTGGCTGGAGGTAAAAGCTATTTTGGTACTCCTATAGAAGAATCTAGAGAGAAATTAAAGCAATTAGCGTACATTAAGAAAATACCAGAAATTATTAAAAGGTTACAAGGCAAATAAGGCATAGAATGCTTTACAATTCATTGCCAAACATATATTTTTGTTTTACTAAATTAAAATCGACAGCAGTATGAGTGTTTTAGTTAATAAGGATTCCAAGATAATAGTACAGGGGTTTACAGGAAGTGAAGGTACTTTCCATGCAGAACAGATGATTGCTTATGGTACTAATATCGTGGGTGGTGTTACACCAAGTAAAGGTGGTCAAGAGCATCTAGGAAAACCTGTTTTCAACACAGTATCAGAAGCTGTAGAAAAAGTAGGAGCAGATACTACTATCATTTTCGTACCACCCGCTTTTGCAGCAGATGCTATAATGGAAGCAGCAAATGCAGGTATTAAAGTTATCATCACTATTTCAGAAGGTATTCCTGTAGCCGATATGGTTATGGTGGCAAATTATATTAAAAATATAGACTGTAGATTAATAGGTCCTAACTGCCCAGGTGTTATTACTCCAGGAGAAGCAAAAGTAGGTATCATGCCAGGTTTTGTTTTCAAAAAAGGTACAGTTGGGATTGTTTCTAAATCAGGTACCTTAACCTATGAGGCAGCAGACCAAGTGGTACGCCAAGGATTAGGAATTACAACTGCCATTGGTATTGGTGGCGATCCAATCATCGGAACTACCACAAAAGAAGCGGTAGAATTACTAATAAACGATCCAGAAACAGAATGTGTAGTAATGATTGGTGAAATTGGTGGACAATTAGAAGCAGACGCGGCACATTGGTACAAAGCAAGTGGAAGCAAAAAACCGATAGTAGGTTTTATAGCAGGGGAAACTGCACCTGCTGGTAGAACTATGGGGCACGCTGGCGCAATCGTTGGTGGTAGTGATGATACTGCACAGGCAAAAAAGCGTATTATGAAAGAGTGCGGTATTCACGTGGTAGATTCACCTGCAGAAATCGGTTTAAAAGTAAAAGAAGTAATGCAATAGCATTTTAGAAAAATAGAAAAAAATCTCGTGATTCACGAGATTTTTTTTTGCCTTTTCCCAAGATAAAAGATATTTTTAAAAACTAAATTGAAAATGTAACGCATGAAATTACTACAAGATAAAAACGTCATAATAACAGGAGCCAGTCGTGGTATAGGTATGGGGATTGCGAAGATTTTTGCAGCGCATGGAGCAAATATTGCTTTTACTTATAGTTCTAGCGAAGCACCTGCGCTGGCATTAGAAAAGGAATTAACTGCCATTGGAGTAAAGGCAAAAGCATACAAAAGTAACGCCGCTAGTTTTGAACAGGCAGACGCCCTAGTAAACGAAGTGTTAAAAGATTTTGGCGGCGTTATAGACGTCTTGATAAACAATGCCGGGATTACGAAGGATAATTTATTGATGCGCATGTCAGAGGCTGATTTTGATGTTGTTATCGATACCAACTTAAAATCTGTATTTAATATGACAAAGGCAGTGCAACGTACGTTGTTAAAGCAACGTAAAGGGTCTATTATTAATATGAGTAGTGTTGTTGGTGTAAAAGGCAACGCAGGACAAACAAATTATGCGGCCTCTAAAGCAGGGATGATCGGTTTTACAAAGTCTATAGCATTAGAGCTAGGCTCTAGAAATATTCGTTGTAATGCTATTGCACCTGGATTTATAGAAACGGAAATGACAGATAAGCTAGATGCAAAAATTGTACAAGGCTGGCGCAGTGGTATTCCACTAAAAAGAGGAGGTTCTGTAGATGATATTGCTAACGCATGTCTATTTTTTGCTTCGGATTTGTCTGCTTACGTAACAGGGCAAGTACTTAATGTAGATGGGGGAATGTTGACTTAATTTTATACCTAGAAAACATAATTATTAGTTTCTACATGTATTATTTATAACGCTTTTAAAAGTTTGTAATGGTATACACTACTTCATACTAGTTATGGTATGTGATAAACAATTATTGTTTCAGCATGATTTATATACACTGCACATCTAAATTTATTTTGATGTGCAGTTTTTTGATATAAGCTACCTTGTCAAATCACTAAAATTAGCAAAGTTCGTTAGCTCCCAATCCCTATTTCTTGGAGAATACCTTATTATTCTTTAAGAGATTCTAATAGTTAACTAAGATTTACTTCCATGTGATTGAAGTGGACTCATTCGTTATAAATAGTCATATCGGATTGTACTTCTAGAATTCCGCTAAGATAATAGAATAGCACCCCAGAATTACTCAAAGTATAGTAGGCGTATACCTCCTAAAGCTCCTAATTTTCTGTATCTTTGACTTCTATTTTAAAGAGTATAATGTCTTAATTATTTATGCATGTGAATGAAAATTTTACGAGAGAATAGCACACAATTTTTTAAAAAAGAGCATATATGGATAAATTACCAAAAGTTGCATTGCCAGTAGTATTTGCAGTTATTTTAGTTATTATTATTTTATCAAAATCAACAGTAACTATAGACTCTGGCCAGGCTGGGGTTTTGTATAAAACTTTTGATGATGGTGTTGTTGTCAACGAGTCGCCTATGGGTGAGGGATTTCATATTGTAGCACCTTGGAATAAAGTGTTTATTTATGAGGTAAGACAGCAAGAGCTTTTTGAGAAAATGAAGGTGTTGTCTTCTAATGGTCTTGAGATTCAGATAGACGCTTCTGCTTGGTATGAGCCAGTATACAGCCAGTTAGGAAATTTACACCAGTCTTTAGGTGAAAACTACTTACAAAGAGTTATTCAGCCAGCTATAAGAAGTGCAGCCCGTAGCGTTGTTGGTCGTTACACACCAGAGCAATTATACTCTAGTAAAAGAGATGCTATCCAAGACGAGATATTTGCAGAAACAAAAATCATTTTAGAGAAGCAGTTTGTTCAATTAAATGATGTTTTAGTTAGAGATGTAACTTTGCCAAATACAATTAAGGAAGCTATTGAACGTAAGTTACGCCAAGAGCAGGAATCTTTAGAATATGAGTTTCGTTTAGTAACAGCAAAGAAAGAAGCGGAAAAAGTCACAATTGAGGCACAGGGTAAGGCAGATGCAAACAAGATTCTTAGTGCATCCCTAACAGATAAAATTTTAATGGACAAGGGGATTGATGCTACGGTAAGATTAGCGGAGTCGCCAAATTCTAAGGTGATTATTGTAGGTTCTGGAGATTCGGGATTGCCTTTAATTTTAGGAAATAATTAAATTTCTTTGTGTAAATAAAAAATAGGTTTTATTTTTACCATAGTATGAAAATCAAAAATACACAGCATCATTTCTACACACACGCTCTTGCGAGGTAGAAATATGTTGTATTTAAAACATAATCAAAACCCGTTTGAGCAATCAGACGGGTTTTATGGTTTAAGTAGGTAGACTTCAATAGCAAAAGATGACAAAAATTAGAATTGCAATTCAGAAATCAGGAAGGTTAAATGAGGATTCCCTGCAAATATTAAAAGATTGTGGAATCTCTATAGATAACGGTAAGGACCAATTAAAGGCTTCTTCTAGAAATTTCCCCATGGAAGTATTCTACTTGAGAAATGGAGATATCCCTCAGTACCTTAGAGATGGTGTGGTAGATATTGCTATTATTGGAGAAAATGTTTTAGTAGAAAAGGGCGAAGATATTATTATTGCAGAACGTCTCGGCTTTTCTAAATGTAAAGTGTCTCTGGCAGTTCCTAAATCGTTTAAATATACTTCGGTTAAAGATTTTGAAGGAAAACGAATTGCAACGTCTTACCCTAGCACGGTGTCTAATTATTTAGCCGAGAAAGGGGTGAATGTAGATTTGCATATAATATCGGGTTCCGTTGAAATAGCACCGAATATTGGCTTGGCAGATGGTATTTGCGATATTGTTTCTAGTGGAAGTACACTCTTTAAAAATAATTTGAAAGAGGTAGAAATAATGCTGACAAGCGAAGCTGTTTTAGCAATCTCACCAAAAATATCAGAAGAGCGTACGTTGCTTTTGAAGAAGTTACAGTTTAGAATTAAGTCGGTTTTAGAGGCACGCCAGTCTAAATATGTACTATTAAATGCACCTAATGACAAATTGAGCGAGATTTTAGCATTATTACCAGGAATGCGCAGCCCCACGGTACTTCCATTGGCAGAAGAAGGTTGGAGTTCTGTACATACAGTAATTCAGAAAGATACTTTTTGGGAGGTGATAGATGCCTTAAAAGGAGCAGGAGCTGAGGGTATTTTAGTTTGCCCAATAGAGAAGATGGTTTTATAATAATAGTGATGAATCACCCATTCAATATCAAACTTATACCCGCTAGTGAGATGTCTAGCATAATTCCGCTAGTATCTTTACTTAACCACGGGGAAATTGCACGGTCTTTATTAGAAAAGCGCCTAAAAGATATGCTGCTGTTAGGGAATTATGAGTGCATAGGAGTATATGATAAAAGCGAATTAATTGGTATTTGTGGTATTTGGACTTTACATAAGTTTTATGCTGGTAAGCATTTAGAGCCAGACAATGTTTTTATAAAGGAATCATATAGAAGTAAAGGCGTTGGCAAATTAATGATAGATTTTCTAGTGCAACGTGCCAAAGAGATTGGTTGTGACGGGTCAGAAGTAAACTGCTATTTAGGAAATGAAAAAGGAATCAGATTCTGGGAGCAACAAGGTTACAAGCCAATTGGATATCATTTTTTACTAAAATTTGACTAAAGGGTACTTATGAACAAAATATACAATCCACAAAAGAAAGACTGGAAAACATTGTTAGCCCGCCCCATGCAAACCTTTGCAGCTATTGAAAAAACAGTAAATACCGTTTTTGAGAAAGTTAGGGAGCAAGGTGATAAGGCTGTTCAAGAGTATACAGAAAATTTTGATGGCGTTTTACTACAATCATTACTAGTTTCAGATAAAGAAATTTCCGAAGCAAAAGACAACGTTGCTAGAGAGTTGAAGGAAGCTATAATATTAGCGAAAGTTAATATTGAAAAATTTCATACAGCTCAAAAAACTGGCAGGGTAGCAGTAGATACGATGAACGGGGTATTCTGTTGGCAGGAAAAAAGACCTATACAAAAAGTAGGACTTTATATTCCTGGAGGAACAGCACCTTTGTTCTCTACCATTTTAATGCTGGCAATACCAGCAGCTATTGCTGGTTGCAGTGAGGTTGTTTTATGCTCACCACCTAATAAAGAAGGTAAATTACACCCAGCTATACTGTACACCGCTAATTTATGCGGTATTACTAAAATTTTTAAGGTAGGGGGTATTCAGGCTATTGCTGCAATGACCTTTGGAACAAAGAGTATTCCTCAGGTGTATAAAATATTTGGGCCAGGGAATCAGTATGTAACGGTTGCAAAGCAAATAGCCACAAAGTATGGTGTAGCTATAGACATGCCCGCAGGTCCTAGTGAATTATTAGTAGCAGCAGATGATACTGCTGATGCTGCTTTTGTAGCATCGGACTTGCTAAGTCAGGCAGAACATGGGGTAGATAGTCAGGTTATTTTAGTATCTACTTCTAAGGAATTGCTAGAGGCTGTTTCCATAGAGGTGGCTAAACAGCTAGACAATTTACCTAGAAAAGCAATTGCAGAGAAGGCTATAGCCAATAGTAAATTGATTTTTGTAGCGGATGACCAAACAGCTATCGACTTAATAAACGAGTACGGACCAGAGCATTATATAGTTTGTGTAGAAAATGAAGATTTTTATTTAGAGAATACCTTTAATGCAGGTTCTGTATTTATAGGGAACTATACGCCAGAGAGTGCGGGAGACTATGCCTCAGGCACCAACCACACGTTGCCTACAAATGGCTACGCTAAACAGTACAGCGGTGTAAATTTAGATAGCTTCTTAAAAAATATGACCTTCCAGAAAATTACTAAAGAAGGGATAAAAAATATAGGAAAAGCAGTGGAATTAATGGCAGATGCTGAAGGTTTACAAGCGCATAAAAACGCTATCACCTTAAGGTTAGATAATTTAAAATAGTTAGTAAAGCTTTTATTCTTACTAGGAATTAATGGACTTATTTTTAATTAAGATATAGATATTCAGAATGATTTTTGATTTAAATAGCATTGTTAGGGAAAATGTGAAAGCCATGCAACCCTATTCTTCCGCAAGAGATGAGTATGTGTCAGACGGGTCTAAGATGACCTTTTTAGATGCGAATGAAAATCCTTTTGATAATGGAGTAAATAGGTATCCAGATCCGCAGCAGCGTACTTTAAAAGAAGTATTAGCAGCGCAAAAAGGAATCAAAGCTTCTCAACTATTGCTAGGTAATGGAAGCGATGAAGTGTTGGATTTATTATTTAGAGCATTTTGCGAGCCACGAAAAAACAATGTAATTACCCTGCCGCCAACCTACGGTATGTATAAAGTGCTTTGCGGAGTAAACGCCATAGAGAATAAAGAAGTTTTATTAACCGATGAGTTTGAGCCAGATGTGGATGCGGTATTAGCCAAAATAGATGCCAACAGCACTTTATTGTTTATTTGTTCCCCCAACAATCCTTCTGGAAACACTATTTCAGTATCAAAAATTGAAAGTTTGTTGCAGCAGTTTTCTGGGTTGGTAATTATAGATGAAGCGTATATCGATTTTTCATCGCAGCCAAGCTGGTCTAAAAGATTATCAGAATTTCCTAACTTAATAATTACACAAACACTTTCAAAGGCATACGGGATGGCAGGAATCCGTTTAGGCATCTGTATTGCATCCGAAGAAATTATAACTATTTTAAACAAAATAAAACCGCCGTACAACGTAAATGAACTTACGCAGCAAAAAGCACTAGCACGGGTTAAAAATAAAGATAAAGTAGCAGAAGAAATTACTGCAATTGTAACAGAACGCAGCGTATTAGAGCAAGCGCTAAAAACGGTTGCATTTGTAAATAAAATATATTCTTCTGATGCTAATTTTGTGTTGGTAAAAGTAGACGATGCCAGTTTAAGATACGATCAGCTATTATCTAAAGGTATTGTTGTTAGAAACCGCACCACGCAACCACTTTGCGAGAACACTTTACGGTTTACTGTGGGCACACCAGAAGAAAATAACCAATTAATTACAGTTTTAAAATCTTTATCATGAGTTTAGAATCTAGTATTATAGAAAATAGAAAACCAAGTAAAGGCGCAAAACGCGTACTTTTTATTGATAGAGATGGCACAATAATCAAAGAAACTGTAGACGAGCAGATAGATGCATTTGAAAAGATGATTTTCTATCCTAAAGCATTTACTTATTTAGGGAAAATAGCAAAAGAGCTAGATTATGAGTTGGTGATGATTACCAACCAAGATGGTTTGGGGACAGCTGTTTTTCCAGAAGATACTTTTTATCCAGTGCACAATTTTATTCTTAGATCTTTTGAAAATGAAGGAGTATATTTTGATAAGGTATTTCTAGATAGAACTTTTCCGCATGAAAATGCACCCACACGCAAACCTGGTACTGCATTACTTACAGAATATTTTACAGAGGCGTATGACTTAGAAAATTCTTTTGTAATCGGAGATCGGTTAACGGATATAGAGCTTGCCAAAAATTTAGGAGCAAAAGGTATCTTTATAAATGACGACACAAATCTTGGAACAGAAGAAATAACGGTAAAGAAAGATGCTTTAGAGGATTATATCGGTTTAGAAACCAACGACTGGGAGAAGATTTATGAGTTCTTGAAATTAGCCGATAGGATCTCAGAAATACGGCGAAAGACAAACGAAACTGATATATTTATCTCACTAAATTTAGACGGTACAGGCAAGAGTGACATAAAAACAGGACTTGCTTTTTTTGATCATATGCTAGACCAATTGGCACGCCATGGTCAGATGGATTTAACCATACATGTAAAAGGCGATTTAGAAGTAGATGAGCACCATACGATAGAAGATGCGGGTATTGCGCTAGGCGAAGTTTTTAATACTGCGCTAGGGAGTAAATTAGGTATTGAGCGTTATGGCTTTTGCTTACCAATGGACGACTGCCTAGCGCAGGTAGCAATTGATTTTGGTGGGAGAAATTGGTTAGTCTGGGAGGCTGATTTTAAAAGAGAAATGGTAGGAGATATGCCTACGGAAATGTTTCATCATTTCTTTAAATCCTTTACAGACGGGGCTAAGGCAAACCTTAATATTAAGGCAGAAGGTACCAATGAGCATCATAAGATAGAAGCTATATTTAAGGCCTTTGCTAAGAGTATTAAGATGGCTGTGAAACAAGATGTAGAGAAAATGATACTGCCAAGCACTAAAGGAATGCTTTAGGTCATTAAGGAATGATTATAATAGTGCGATATTGGAAGTCGCATAAAGAACAATTATGAAAATAGTTATTGTTAATTACGGAGCTGGAAATATTCAAAGTATAAAATTTGCTATTAGTAGGTTGGGTTTTGAAGCGGTTCTAAGTAATAATGCAGCCGAAATTAGAAAAGCAGATAAAGTTATTTTTCCAGGAGTTGGAGAAGCTAGCAGTGCCATGCGCAAACTAAAAGAAAGTGGTCTAGATGTGGTAATTCCGGAATTAAAGCAACCCGTTTTAGGAATTTGTTTAGGAATGCAACTTATGTGTATATCATCAGAAGAGAATAATACAAAGGGTTTGGGCATTTTTAATGTGCAGGTAAAGAAATTTTCTAACAAGGTGAAAGTGCCGCAAATAGGTTGGAATCAAATTACCGATTTGAAAACTTCTTTATTCAAAGAGGTTACAGAAAAAGAATATATTTATTTAGTGCATAGTTATTACGCAGCACTGTGTAAGGAAACTATAGCAACATGCAATTATGACCTAGCGTACAGTGCAGCACTAAACAAAGATAATTTTTACGGCACCCAGTTTCACCCAGAAAAAAGCAGCGTCGTAGGCGTCAAAATTTTACATAATTTTTTAGTTGGCGGGTAGAAGTATTTATTTAATAAGGTGTTTCCTAGATATAGGAGCGGTCAAATTTAAAAATTAACAGTAGCGTTTACTTTATATAAAATGAGAATAATTCCAGCAATAGATATAATAGACGGAAAATGTGTACGCCTTTCTAAAGGAGATTACGATACAAAAAAAATCTATAATGAGCATCCTTTGGAAGTCGCCAAAGCGTTTGAGGCACATGGTATAAAAAACTTGCATTTGGTAGATTTAGACGGTGCAAAATCTAAGCATATTGTAAACCATAAGGTCTTAGAGCAAATTGCTACGCATACCAAATTAAAGATAGACTTTGGCGGCGGACTAAAAACAGATCACGATCTCAAGATTGCATTTGAAAGTGGTGCTACGCAGATTACAGGAGGTAGTATTGCGGTAAAGAACAGCGAAACATTTTGCAATTGGTTAGCGACCCATGGGGCAGATAAAATAATTTTGGGCGCAGATGCTTTAGATGAGAAAGTAGCAGTTTCTGGTTGGCAAGAAGAATCAGAAGAGCTATTAATTCCCTTTATTCAAGGATATGAAAAGAAGGGTGTGAAATTTGTAATTTGTACAGATATAAGTAAAGACGGAATGTTGCAAGGCCCTTCGTTCTTACTATA